>JADEYI010000859.1_pt1 | contig 31241 bp, 33 predicted proteins | sample 8542331 | NCBI WGS metagenome assembly JADEYI01 (sample SAMN16510988, study PRJNA670497) | mine drainage metagenome | isolation source: biofilm near Copperflume 1 | place: Germany: Marsberg coppermine Kilianstollen | collected 2018-02 | reverse complement strand
CGCGGATGGTCAGGGTCAGGCCAGGTCAGGCACCCACGACTGCGTCACAAGACCCGCAAATGTGCGATCGCCGCGGTGGGTGACGTGCCGGTCGGGGCTCTCGACCGCGGCCCGTCGGGCATCCGCCCGGTGGTGCCGTCGACCACGGCTACGTCCGTGGTCGATCCACGCGCTCGACCCCGTCCCCGTCGACGCAGGTTCAGGTGTGGGGAAGGACGACAACCTCAGCGTCGTGAAGCAACTGCAGGACCCGGTTCTCCCGGCCGTAGCCGAGCGGGGTGAAGAAGATCGTGTCCAGCGGGTACCACAACCCGACCCATGCCAACACCCAACCTCCGGTGTCCAGGACGAGCCCCGAATCGGTGGACGGGTTGACAACTTTGGCGCCCAGGACTGCGATGAGGAACCCGAGGGCCGCAATGGGCAGCCCGACCCGGAGCGATGACACGCCGTCGTATCGCACCGCGACCTGCTCTCGCTCGTTGTACGACATCTTGTGATCGCAGTAGCGACGGAGGGTACGGCTGATGCGGTCGGCCATACCGGGTTCGATCTCGGCAGGAGGCAAGAAGATCTCGAGCCGGACGGTGCTCCGGGACCGTCGGCTCCGCAGCTCGCTGACGCAGTAGTCAACACCGGTCAGGAAGTTCCGGTACTCCGAGAACAGGTCCGACTGGGGCATCTCGAACATCTCGCTGGCCTGGGCGAGCCCGAGGTGGATGACTTGCGGCTCGTCGGTGACCACACCAGAGTTCTAGCCGCCGACGAGCCACTGCGGGCGGAACCTGGTGCACGGGGGCTCCAAGATGCGTCGGGTTTCGAGCAGGTGGAGGTAGCCCACATCGAATGCTCCGCGGTGAACCACCGGGCCCACAGAGTGAGGCGCGACCGGCCGGGCTGGCTACGCCGGGATACGGCCACGATGAGAAGGCCGGGGGTACCATTTCGCCATGGCGAGGCCGGTCTGTATGGTGAGCGCCAGTTCCAGCACCGACCGGTCAGTGGCACGTCCGGCCCACCCGAACTCATCGGACCTCCATCGCCGCGGAAGGGAAGCTCATCGGTACCGAGCACGACGTTACGCCAGTCGCAGCATCACGGGACCTCCCAACGGCACCGACCGAAGCCACTGCATCAGCAGACCGGACGTCGTTGCGCAAGGTTGGGTACATCGGAACAGCGGTCTTCGCCCTGCAGTTCGTTGCCCTCTTGCTTTGGAGCTGGCATCTGTGGACCCGGTTCGATCTCACGAACGACATGGCTACCTTCGGGCAGGCGTTCTCGCAGATCGGAACCGGCCACCTCAATCCGTACGAGACCACGTTCCCCCACGACTACCCGCACTGGGGGTACCCGTTCTACCAGAGCCATTTCGAACTGCTCATGTGGCCGCTGGCATCGCTGTACACGCTGACGCGCAGTCTCTTCGTCCTTCTGGTGGTTCAGGACCTGGCGCTGGCGGTGGCGGGTCTGGCCGCGTTCAGATGGGGGCTCGACATTCTGAGGCGCGGTTGGCCGGACGGCCGAAGGGGGGCGTCGCTCGTCGCTGCAGGGCTGATCATCGTGCTGGTCGTGAACCCGTGGACGATCTGGACGGTTTCGTTCGACTTCCATTTCCAGACCATCGCCACGTGCTTCGCGGTCCTGGCCGCCCGTGACGCCTGGAACGGTCGACAACGTGCCTGGTTGTGGGTGGCTCTCGTATTGCTGTGCGGGGACGTGGCCGCGACCTACGTCATTGCCGTCGGCCTGATTGCCATCCTGACCAACCGGAAGATGCGGTGGACCGGTGTCGGATTCATCGGAGCCGCCCTGGTCTGGCTGATGCTGATCGGTGTCGTGCACGCCGCCAAGGGATCGAGCCTGAGCGCCGGATACGGATACCTCGCCGGTCACAACGTGAAGGACGGTCTGCCGGGCATGGCGGCCATTCTCTTTGGGCTGGGAACGCACCCCCAGCGGGCCATGTCGGTCGTGGACGGGCGGTGGCACCAGATGTACCAGTACCTGGCCGGTTCGGGCCTGATCGGGATCGCGTCCTTCATCGGTTTGGTCCCGGTGCTCTCGGTGTTGGTCGTGAACGGTCTCAATGCCAACTCGATCTACGTCAGCCACATCGCCGCCTTCCAGAACGTCTTCATCGTCTTCTTCATGGGGGTCGGTGCCGCCAGCGTCCTCACGTGGCTGGCCCGACGCAGGCGGCGTGGTGCCATGGCACTGACAGTCGCCGTCGGCCTGGCCGCGCTGGTCCAGGCGTGTGTGGTCAGCAGTCTCGTCGCCCCTCAGGCGCGCACGACGTTCGTCGCCGTGAGCGCTCCCACCGCGGCCGAGGTCGCCAGGGTCCGCAGCCAGATCCCCCCGACGGCCGAGGCCGTCGTGTCGATCGGGGTGATCGGCCGATTCGCCGAACGCCCATACCTCTATCCGTATGGCTATACGTTCCCGGGCGGACAGGCCGTCCCCATCCACAGCAAGAGCGTCTACTTCGTCTTCACACGGGCAACCGGTGTGCAGAGTGTCTCGGCCGAAGCCACCGACAGGGCCGTGCAGCAGCTCGTGCAGCTGGGTGCACGCATCATCGTCGACTCCAAGGAGCTGGTGGCGTTGGTGTGGACGCCGCCCCCTCATGTCAAGGAGCTCCAGCTCGCCGACACCTGAGTCGTTCCGGTCTGCTGGCGTCTCGTTCAGGCACTCCCAGGAGCCGGCCTCACAACGCCCTCACGGTCGGGCGAGCAGTGCGCTAGAAAGACCTGAGCGGTTTGGGCCGTCCGGCTGGGGGAGTGTCATGCGTGGTCTGCGGTTGGTGGGAGCGACGGTGGCCACGGCGGCGGCGCTGCTGGCCGCCGGTTGCGGCTCATCTGGCACGAGCCCTCCCGTCGCCGCGCGACCCAACACCAACTCCACCCCCGCGTATCAGATGGCTGGTCCCAATCCGGTCGGAGTGACCACTCTGGATCTCGGGTCGGCCGGTCCGGTCCTGGGCGAGCGGCTGGCAACGGTGTTCTACCCGGCCAACCCGGCCACACTCTCGAACGTCCCGCAGTTCAGCTACACCGAGGCCTCGACCTTGCCCACCTCCCTGCAAGGCATCCTGCCCCCTCAATTCGACTCGACCACCACCATCAATGCCTCCCGCGACGCGCCTGGTTCGCCTTCGGGCCCGTATCCCGTAGTGCTGTTCAGCCACGGCTTCGGCGGTGAGCGGCTCTACTACTCGAACCTCCTGGCCGGTCTGGCCTCATGGGGCTACGTGGTGGTGAGTGCCGACTACCTCGAGCGGGGCCTGGCCGCCCAGGCGCTGCGGCTCACTGTTCGACCCAGTGCCTCGTTGGACCGATCGATCATGCTCGACTCCCTGACCGCCGTCGAGAAGGCCTCGGGTGACCCCTCGTCTGTGATCCACGGCGTCGTGAACCCGTCCAAGGTGGCGGCGGTCGGACACTCGGCCGGCGGGGGAACCGCCTTCGACGCCCTGGACAGCTCGCAGGTGGCCACGGCCGTCGGCTGGGCCCCTGTACCGCCGACCGGCACCCCCTCGTCCAAGCCGGTGATGCTGATCGGGGCCGAGGGCGACCGCGCCGTTCTCCCATCCAGTGTGGCCAAGACGTACGCCTCCTTCCACGGCCCGAAGGCCTCGGTGGAGATCTCCGGTGAGGGCCACAACACCTACACCGACATCTGCGTCGGCATCCGGCAGGGTGGTGGCCTCATCAACTATGCCGTGAGCAACCACTTCACCACGCCCCAACTGGCCCGGCTGGCCATCAACGGCTGCGAGGCCAAGGACCTCCCTCCGCAGCAGTTCTGGCCGATCGTGCAGTACTACACGGTGTTCCAGATCAAGGCGGTGCTCGGCCACGGCTCGACCACCGTGCCGGTGCCGGCGGCGGGAGCTTTCCCCGGATTCAAGGTGACGATCCACCAGCAGGGCTGACGTCTGGCGTCCGATTCCGTCTTCGGCCCGTCTGTCGGGTCCGGAACGATCAGTGGTCGACGAGCCGGATCGGCGTGCCCCGGGCCCCGGCCGCCGCCAGGAGCCGGGGGTTCTGGTCGATGGAGGCAAGACACAGCTCGGCGTCGAGTTGTTCGGCCGCAGCCAGCGCTTCCAGCGACAGCAGGTTGAGCCGTATCCCGTCATCGAGAAGCCGTGCCATCGGCCAGGCCAACTCGCGTAACGACACGAGGCCCACGGTCTCCGGCAAGCCGGTGACGGCCCGCACCACCGCAGCTCCGATCGACGGTCCGGCTCCGCTGAGACGGCGGGAGAGTGCGCCCGCCACCCGAGGATTGCTGACGGCTCGGCAGAGTCGGTGATACCAGAGACCGGTGGTGACCAGGCGGGCACCCCGGGGGCGGAGACCGGCCGGTTCGTCGTCGAGCAGGACCCGCAGGAGGAGGTGGTCATCGACCACCACGATCCGTCCGCTCAAGCCAAGTCCGGCTCGTCTGCGGCGACGTCGGCGGCCAGCTGGCCATAGCCGCCTGCCTCGAGGATCGAGTCTTCGAGCAGGGCGCGCAGTCCACCCTGGCCAGAGGGGACGATCAGCAGGGCGTCCCCCAGGTCAGCGACCTCCACGGTGCCGCCCCCACCCATCTCCCAGCGACGGCGTGCCTCGGCGGGCAACGCCATCTGGCCACGATCCGAAACCCGGAACTGTGCGGTGCTCATCGGCCCATCCTACACGTTGTACAAGGCATTCTTACAAGATCACCTTGTAGCCACGATGGAGAGTTGGCGCCGTCTCCGTGACAACAGCCATGGTCGACGATTCGGTCCTCGCGTTGTCGGCTGAGGTCGACTCGAGGTCGAGCCGGCTCGGATCGCTGACGACCACCGCGTGACCTGCCCGATCGCGACAGGGGCGCGCAGGTGGAGATGCGAGAGGGCCCACCGATGATCGCGCTGGCCGGGTCAGCCGCAGGCGGCCGACGCTCCGGTCGCGGACGAGTCCAGCCACGGGGCATAGAGTCTCAGGTGTGCTGCACCTGAGCGTGGGCCAGTGGATCGTCTATGGGATCCTGGCGGTGTTCTGGGCCGTGCTGGGCTACCGCCTGTCGGAGAGTGACCGCAAGAGACTGGGCCGGACGCCGTGGGGGCTCCCGTCTGCGGTATGGGCTGTCTTCTGGTTCCTGTCGTTGCTGTTGGGCCTGGTCCTCTATCTCATCGCACACTCCGGCGAGGTCCGCCGGGCGCAACAGAACCGCACCGGGGTCGGTGACCCGGCTGCCGGGCCGACGCCTTCGATGGACGCCAGGGCGACCCGTTCGCGCACCCCGAGCGTGGCTGAGCAGTTTCCGGCCTATCCGCAGCCCGCCAACGTACAGGTGGAGGCGGCCGAGCCCCAGGTTGCGGTGCCGACGGACCGACAGACACCTCCCGACCACGGGCTCCAAGGGAAACCGGGCGAACCTGACACGCCAACGAGTTGGCCGCACTCACCGCCCGCGTGGCATCCCGACCCCAGTGGACGCTTCCACTTTCGGTGGTGGGACGGCTACCAGTGGACGAGCCAGGTGGCCACCGACGGCCACCATCTGATCGACACCAACCCCGACCAACGGATCGGACCCTACTGAGCGTCAGGCACTGACTCTGGAGTGGGGAGCAGCCGGCGCGGGCTAGGGAATTCCACGCTCCTGGTCGCTGACCAGCCCGGGTCCGGCCTCGTCAGACGAGCCGTAGAGTCTTGAGGCACGCGTCCCCTCGATCGCAAGCATGGGTGTGCGGAGAGGTCGACGTGGGAGCGCACCAGGAGGGAGACCGCATGGCCATCGCAGGCGTTTCATCGATTGCCAGAGCGCGGCATGGAGGAGAATCCGATGGCTGAGACGGAGTCACTCGATCTGACCGCACCGCTGCTGGATCCTGACTTCTACGCAGGCGACCCGTTCCCGCTCTATGCCCGACTGCGCCGAGAGTCCCCCCTGGCCTGGAACGGGACGACCGGCTTCTGGGTTGCCAGCCGCCACGCCGATGTGGTCGCCATCTCACGCGACACCGAGACGTTCAGCTCGGCCAAGGGGATCATGGTCTTCGAAATCGGCAGTCAGTACGCCACCCCGCCCACGATGATGCACACCGATCCCCCCGCCCACACCCGGTACCGGAACCTGGTGCAGCCCGGTTTTCGGCCCTCGTTCATGCGGGCCCTGGAGGAAGGGGTGCGGGCGCGCACTGTGGCCCTGGTCGATCGGATCGAGCCGGGCCGGCCGGTGGACTTCGTGTCGGACGTGGCCGTTCCGCTGCCCTTGCAGGTCATCAGCGATCTCCTCGGCGTGCCCGAAGAAGAATGGCCGCGCTTCTTCCGGTGGTCGGAAGCGGTGATTCCGGGAGCCACCGATTGGCCCGAGGACGAGCGCGCCGCCCTGAGCGCGGAGATGGTGGAGTACCTGCTGGCCGCGGCGGCGGATCGTCGGGCGAACCCGGGTGAAGACATCATCTCGGAGCTCGGAGCAGCCGTGGTGGACGGCGATCGGTTGAGCGATGCCGAGTTGGCCATGTTCCTGGTGCAGCTTCTGGTGGCCGGCAACGAGACCACCCGCAACATGATGTCGGGTGGGATGCTCGCCTTCGCCGAGGATCCGGGTCAGTGGTCATCCCTCCAGGATCGGGTGAAGGCGTCAACCCCCCGGGCGGTGTCCCTGGCCGTAGAGGAGATGCTCCGATGGACCACGCCGGTGGTGGCGTTCATGCGCACCACCACCAGGCCGACCGAGCTGGCCGGCTGCCGGCTCGGGGCCGATCAGCCCATTCTCATGCTGTACGCGTCAGCCAACCGGGACGAATCGGTGTTCGGCCCGACGGCCGATCGTTTCGAGGTCTGCCGCGACCCGAATCCGCACGTGGCCTTCGGGTTCGGCCCCCACTTCTGCATCGGGGCGGTCCTGGCCCGGCTGGAAGGTCGGATCCTTCTGGAGGAGCTGTTGTCCCGGTTCCGATCCGTCGAGTCGGCCGGGCCGGTGGTGCGGACGGCGTCGCCCGTCATCGCCGGTGTGCGCTCGGCCCCACTGGTGTTCGGTTCGGCCTGAACTACCCGGGTCCCACTGGCGGCTGACCGCCCCGACGGACATCGTTCGCTGGCCGAGGTGCCGGAGTCCGGGATCCCTCCAGGTGACCGGGGCCGGGATCAGCTCTTCTGTATGGTCATCCGATGAATTCCCGTCAGCGGCCACCGGAATCTGCATGGCTGACGACGAAAGGGGCCCTCCGGGTCCCCGAGATCACCGTCGCCTTCTGGGTCATCAAGGGCCTGTCCACCGGTTGGGCGAGGCCACCTCGGACTACCTGGTCCACGTGATGGCGCCGGCCCTGGCGGTGGTCCTCGGCTTCACCGGGTTCGTCGTGGCCCTCGTCCTCCAGTTCAGGATGGCGCGGTATGTCCCCTGGACCTACTGGTTCGCCGTGGTCATGGTGGGCACCTTCGGGACGATGGCGGCGGACGTCCTCCATGTGGGGCTCGGAGTGCCCTACACGGCCTCGACCGTCTTCTACGCCCTGACCCTGGCCGCCGTGTTCATGGCCTGGCAGCGGACCGAGCGGGCCCTGTCCATTCACACCATCGACACGCCGCGCCGGGAGGCCTTCTACTGGGCCACCGTGGTGGCCACCTTCGCCATGGGGACGGCGCTCGGCGATTTCACCGCCTACACCCTCCACCTCGGCTACTTCACGTCGGCACTCCTCTTCGCCGCCATCATCGCCATTCCCGCCGCCGGCTACCGCTGGTTGCGGTGGAACGCAGTGTTCTCGTTCTGGTTCGCCTACGTGATCACCCGGCCGCTCGGGGCCTCCATCGCCGACGGCTTCGGAAAGCCGAAGACCTCGGGCGGGCTCGGACTCGGAGCCGGCCCCGTCGTCCTGGTGCTCAGCGCCCTGATCTTCGGAATGGTCGCCTTTCTGGCGATCACCGGCTCCGACGTCCAACGCCACCGGGTACCAAGAGGCGGGACCTAGGCGGTGGTGAGGGAAGCCATCTGATCGTCGGTCAATTCCAGCATGGCGGCGCCGCAGTTCTCCTCGACGTGGGCTACGGATTTGGTGCCGGGTATCGGGAGCATGACCGGCGACCGGTGCAGGAGCCAGGCCAGCGCCACTTGAGACGGGGTGGTGCCGGTTTCCCGGGCGATGGCGTCCACCGCACCCCCCGGCTCGGCCAGCGCCCCGGCGGCGATCGGATACCACGGGATGAACCCGAGCCCTTCCGCCCCGCAGTGGTCGAGCACATCCTCGGACGAGCGATCGGTCAGGTTGTACAGGTTCTGGACGCTGTGGATGGGTACGACCCGCCGCGCTGCCTCGATGTCGTCGATGGAGACCTGGGACAGGCCGACGTGTCGCACCTTGCCCTCGGAGACCAGGTCGGCCAGCAACCCGAATTGGTCGTCGGCCGGCACTGCCGCATCGATTCGATGCAGCTGGAACAGGTCGATCCGCTCGAGGCCGAGGCGCCGCAGGCTCATCTCGCACTGCTGGCGTAGGTACTCGGGTCGTCCGACCGGGTCCCACCGGCCGGGCCCCGAGCGGGTCAGGCCCGCCTTGGTGGCGATGACCAGTCCGTCGGGGTAGGGGTGGAGTGCTTCGAAGATGAAGTTCTCACTGACCTCCGGGCCGTAGGAGTCGGCAGTGTCGATGAGGTCCACCCCCAACTCGACAGCCCGACGGAGAACCCTCACGCACTCGGCCCGATCGGCCGGCTCACCCCAGACGCCGGGCCCGGTGAGCTGCATGGCTCCGTATCCCAACCGGTGCACCGTCGAATCGCCCAGTCGGAACGTCCCGCTGGCGAGCACCGGGCGGCTCGACGTGACGGAGGTGGTGGATGTCTCGGTCATGGTCACCCCTTGGGGATTACGGGCGCCACGGGCCACGTGGTGGTCCCCCTGGTGCGCACTCGACTGGTCCCCCCCGTTCTACCCGGAACGCCCTCGGGTCGTACCGGCCGGACAGTCCCACGGCCGGACCGTCCCACGGCCGGATCGTCCCACGGCCGGACAGCGCATGCTGACCCGGTAGCCCACACCCGTGGCTCCTGCGGTCGGGGTCAGCGCTTCCGGTACACCGGGGTCCGGCCCTCGGCCCGGGCCGCCTTCATCTCGGCGTAGTCGCCCGACACGAACACCAGCGACTGGGCCACCGCTTCCTCGGCGATGGAGCGCTGGACCTCGGCGGCGCCCAGACTGAACAGGGTGCGACGGGCCATCTTGACCGTGAATGCCGGCGCCTGGGCGATCTTCTCGGCCATCTCCATGGTCACGGCGTCCAACTCGGCCTCATCGGCCACGAGTCGGCTGACCACGCCGTGAGCGAGCGCCTCTTCCGCCGTCAGGACCCGGCCGGTCAGCGCCAGGTCGGCCACCAGGCCGTGCCCGGCCATCTGGAAGAGCCGGGCGACGCCGCCGGAGTCCGGGATGACCCCGTGCACCACTTCGGGCAACACCATCCGGGTGCCGACCGCCGCCACCCGGATGTCACAGAGGAGCGCCCGCTCGAAGGCGCCGCCGATCACCCATCCCTTGAGGGCGCAGATGATGGGGCACGGCATGGTCAGGAACATCTGGGTGGGGCGGTGGCCCCGCTCGATGAACTCGAGGTCGGAGATGTCCTCGGTCCGCAATCCGAGCTGGGTCGTGTCCCGGCCCGATGAGAACGACCGACCTTCGCCGCGCCAGACGATGGCCCGCACGTCGGGCAGTGCGTGGACCTCGGCCAGGACCTCCCACAGCCGGCGGTCCATCTCGTCGCTCATGGCATTGTGCTTGTCGGGTCGGTTGTTGGTGATCACGGCGATCGGGCCGTCGACCTCGAGACGAACCAGGTTGCGCTCCTCGTCGGTCAGCTCGGTCATGGGCTCGTTCCTTTCGGTGGGCCGGTGCTCTCGCCGAACGGCGGCCGGTTGAGCTGTTCCCGGATCGGGGTGAACGGCGGTTGCACGGTGTGGCGCCGCTGCCAGTTGGCCCCGTCCACCACCAACGAGTGGCCGCTGATGTAGGCGGCGTACGGCGAGCACAGGTAGGTGGCGGCCCACGCCAGCTCGCGGGGAAAGCCGACCCGCCCGGCCGGGACCCGGGAGTCCTGTCCTTCGTACTTGCCGGGCACGGCGGCGATGGCCGCGGTCTCGTCCTCATGGGGCATGAGGCCGGGCACCAGGCCGTTGACCCGGATGCCGTAGGGGCCCCACTCCACCGCCAGGGTCTCGGTCAGGTTCTTCACCCCGGCCTTGGCCGCCGCCGAATGGGCGAAGCCCGGCCCCCCTGTCCAGGCGTAGGACGCACCCACATTGACGATGGCCCCGTCCCGCGCCGCGGGAATGAGCCGGCGGGCGAGGTCGCGACAGCACAGATAGGTGCCGTTGAGCACGATGTCGACCACCGTCCGCCAGGCGTTGGGGCTCATGTCCTCGGCCGGCACCGGGAAGTTGCCGGCGGCGTTGTTGACCAGCACGTCCATCGGGCCCAGCTCCGATTCCACGGCGTCGAACGCGGTGGCGATCGACTGCGGCTCCCGGATGTCGCACTCTGCGGCCAGGGCCCGCCCCCCGGACCCCTCGACGGCGGCCACGCCGGCCGCCCGGTGCTCCGCACTGCGGCTGACGATGCCGACCGCAGCCCCGAGGCGGCCGAACTCGGTGGCGATGGCCTTTCCGAGCCCCGTGCCGCCGCCGGTGACGACGACCACACGGCCGTCATAGGTCCCGGGAGGCAGGGCGGAGGCACCGAGGGGTGGAGGCTGCGCCAGGCCGGGGGGAGTCATGGCGCCCGAGCCTACGCCCAGGGTTGGCCCCCGGCGCTGCCCGTCCGCGCCAGGTCGTCCCGAACCGCCCGGCAGGCTGCAGGGCTCGTCGACTGCACAGGTCGGCCTCCCGACGGGCCCCCCGGGGGTCCTCGGGTAGCCTCATCGACCGTGGACTTCGACCTCTCACCCGAGCTTGCCGCCCTCCAGCTGAGTGTCCGCCGCCTGGCCCAGGACAAGGTCAAGCCGCGGGCCCGGCAGATCGACACCACGGGCGACTACCCGACCGACCTGTTCGAGGCGTTCCGGGATGCCGACCTGCTCGGTCTGTGCCTTCCCACCGAGCTCGGGGGTTCGGATGCGGGGATTCTGGGCCTGACCGTCGCCATCGAGGAGGTGGCCAAGTACTCGAACGCGGCGGCGTTGATGCTCCTCCTCACCCGCCTCCCCGTCGGTCCCGTCCTCATCGCCGGCAGTGACGACCAGAAGAAGCGGTACCTGCCGGGCATCGCCTCCGGTGAGCTTCGCGCCGGCTTCGGGCTATCCGAAGCCCAGGCCGGGAGCGACGTCGCCGGCATGCGGACCCGGGCCGTTCCGGAGGCGGGCAACGACGGCGCGTGGATCCTGAGCGGCACCAAATGCTGGATGTCCGGAGTGCGGGAGGCCGACTGGTACACGGTCTTCGCCAAGACAGGCGACCCCGCCTCCCGGGCCCACGACTCCATCACCGCCTTCATCGTGGAGCGGGCGTGGGATGGGGTCTCGGTGGGTCGCACCGACCGCAAGATGGGCGTCCACGGTGTCGATACCGGCGAGCTGGTGCTCGACCAGGTACGGGTGCCGGCCGACAACGTGATCGGCGAGGTCGGCGGCTTCCGGCTGGCCATGCTCGGGCTCAACGCCATGCGGCCCATCGTGGCTGCCCGCGGCATCGGCCTGGCCGAGGGCGCCCTCATGTACGCCACCGAGTACGTCAAGCAACGCGAGGCCTTCGGCGGGACCATCGCTGACCTCCAGGGCATCCAGTGGGAGATCGCCAAGATGGCGGTGGACATCGAGGCGGCCCGTCTGCTCACCTACCGATCGGCGTGGCTGGCCGACCAGGGCAAGTTCACCAAGGAGTACGTGCCTTTCCTCTCGATGGCCAAGTACTTCGCCACCGAGTTGGCCGTGCGCGCCTCCGGTCTGGCCGTCCAGCTGCTGGGCGCGGCCGGCTACATGGAGGACCATCCGACCGAGCTCTGGTACCGCGATGCCCGCCAGCTCACCATCGTCGAGGGCACCTCCCAGGTGCAGCTGGGGTTGATCGCCCGCGGGGTGCTGGCCCACGACCTGTGGTGGGACTGACGGTGGCCCTGGCCCAACCGTCGCCGGAGCCGGTCACGTTCGAGTCACTGGGAGGATGGCCCGGCGTGCTCACCGGCCTGTTGGCCGGCACCTCCTTGACGGCGGACCAGGCTGAGGTGGTGCTCGGCCAGGTCCTGTCGGGCGATGCGGCTCCGACCCAGATCGCCGCCCTGGCCATCGCCTTGCAGGCCAAGGGGGAGTCGGTCGAGGAGATGACCGGGTTCGTGCGGGCCATGGTCGCCCACGCCATCCCTCTTAGACTGCGCGCCGGCGTGGAGCTCATCGACACCTGCGGCACCGGGGGCGACCGTTTGCGCAGCATCAACGTGTCGACCATCGCCGCCCTGGTGGTGGCGGCCACGGGGGCCAAGGTGTGCAAGCACGGTGGTCGGGCGTCGTCGTCCGCGGTCGGCGCCGCCGACGTGCTCGAGGCCCTGGGCGTGGTTGCGGACCTGGGTCCGACCGGCGTGGCCCGGTGCATCGACGAGGTGGGCATGGGCTTCTGCTTCGCCCCCAGGTTCCATCCGGCTATGCGCTTCGCCGCTCCGGTGCGCAAGGAGCTCGGGATCCCGACGGTGTTCAACTACCTCGGCCCTCTGGCCAACCCCGGTGGGGCCCGGTACCAGGTGGTCGGGGTGAGCAATCCGGCCATGGCCGACAAGATGCTCGGGGTGCTGGCCGCCAACGGGGCTCGTCGCGCCATGGTCGTCTACGGTGACGATGGACTGGACGAGTTGAGCACCACCGGGCCTTCCACTGTCCACGAGCTCATCGCGGGCGCGGACGGACACTACGAGATGTCCCGGTACCGGGTGGATCCTGCTCAGTTGGGGTTCCGACCGACGGCCATCGAGGATCTTCGGGGCGGGGACGCCAGATTCAACGCCGAGGCCATCCGGGACGTCATCGGCGGTCAGCCCTCGCCCCATCGCGACATCGCGGTGCTGAATGCCGCAGCCTCCCTGATGGTGATCGGCCAGGCAGCCGATCTCCCCGCGGGCGTCGTGCTGGCCTGTGAGGCCATCGATGACGGGCGCGCCGAAGCAGTGCTGGATTCATTGATCCGGGTGTCCCAAGCGGCCTCGGCCGACGAGTCCTCCGGTTGATCTCAGGCAGCAGTCGACGCATGGGCCGGGGCGCCGCGCCCTGACTGACCGTCCCGTTCGGCGTTCGATCGGGTGTCCTCAGCCTGGCTGCTGAGCACTTCCTCCAATCGGGGGATCCGGTGGGCCGGCAAGGCCATCCCCACAGGCGATTCGACCTCGAGGATGCGGACCAGCTCGGCGTGGGCCATGAGCCATTGCGCCACGATGGCCCGCTCGCCTTGGCCATCGTCACCCGGCGACGACCATGCCGACTCGGGTGCGGTCTCCGAGCCGGACGTCTCGCGGCCTTCGACCAGCAGGCCGCCATCGAGCGTGACCCGTCCCTCCCCGTTGATGGCCAGCACCACCAGCCCGGCGCGCCGCAGCGACTCCGCCAGCCGGTACCGAGCCAGCAGCCGACGCAGTCCCTCCGCCTCGTCCCGGACCGAGGCCGCCTCCTCGAATCGATGCTGTTGCGCGAGCTCGGCCAATCGGTGGCACAGAGGGGCCAGCAACGCGATCGGATCGCCCTCGAGCTCCTCTCCGCTCAAGGCTCGCCGTCGCCGGTGTCCGCGCCCGTGGGCCGAAGGGCCCGTCGGTGGCGGTTGGGCCGATCCCGTGGCGGTCCCTGAGACCCGTTGCTGGTCGCCCTGCCCGTCGGCCCGGCGCGCTACTGCCCGCCGCCGTTTGCTCGGCCGGTTGAAGGGTGGCGACCAGGCGCCGAGCAGCCGCCCCTCCAGTACCGCCGCCGTCAGGGTGCCCGGGCAGACCCGGTGGTGAACGGCGTCGAGCTGGTGGAGCAGCCGACTGACCTTCGCCCGCTTTTCTCCCGAGAAGAGCGAACGGACCCCCTGGCGCAGATCGGTGGCGGTGCCCACGTAGAGCACGTGCCCGGCGGCATCGGTGAACCAGTAGACGCCGGTGGCGTGGGGGAGGCGGGTGGTCAGTCGGAGCTTGGCCGCGTGGGGATGGCCGACCAGCCGGGGCAGATCGAGCAGCTCGTCGAGTCCGAGGATCCCGAAGGATCCGGCCCGCTCGAGCATGGCATGGAGGAGGTCGGCGGTGGCCAGGACGTCGGTCAGGGCCCGGTGGGAGGGCTGGTGGGGGAGCCGGAGGTTGCACGCCAGGGTGCCCAGCTTGCAGTTGGGCACCAGGTCGCGGACCAGGCGACGGGCCAGCGCCAAGGTGTCCACCGTGGCATTGGCCAGCCGCTCCCTGCCCGTGGACATCAGCGCGTGGTCGATGAAGGAGAGGTCGAAGCGGACGTTGTGGCCTACCAGCACGGCCCCGCCGACGAACTCGAGCAGTGACGGGAGCATCTCGCCGACGCGGGGAGCATCGGCGACCATGGCATCGCTGATCCCGGTCAGGGCGGTGATGAACGGAGGGATGCGCTCGTCCGGGCGGACGAACGTCTGGTAGGTGCCGAGCAGCTCGCCTCCCCGGTACCGGGCTGCAGCGACCTCCGTGAGTGACGAGTTGGCTGGAGAGCCACCGGTGGTCTCGACGTCGAGCACGACGAAGGTGACCTGGCTCAGCAGTGTGCCGAGGTCGTCGAAGGACCCTTGCCGGGCGATCTGCATGGCGCCACGATAGCGAACACCTGTTCGTTTTCCCCGGATTGGTGCCCCATGCAGGGCCGACTACCGTGTGGCGGGTGCCAACCGAGCCACCGTCAGCGCCTGCCCCTCAGGCCGCCGAACCGGCGTCGAACGCCGATTCCGGGTCTCCGAGCCCTGATCTGGGTGGCGCCCGGGTGACCAGGTATCGCTGCGCGGCATGCGGCAACCTCACCCGCTTCAACGTCGTGACCCTCCGCCGCACCCGCGCCTTTCACCATTTCTCGGTGGGTGGTGAGCTCTCCGTCGAGGACGTGGAGGTACTCGACGAATCAGCCGAGGAGGTGTCGTGCCGATGGTGTGGCAATGGAGACGCCGTCGTGATCATCAACGACGGCACTCCGCAGGCGCGGTAGCGCCACCGGCGTCGGAGACGGTGCAGATGGTGCCACCCACCGGTCGCGACGAGGCGAACTGGACCTCCTCCTCAGATTCCTCCTCAAAGGGCGGGCCCTTGTCCGACCCCGGCTTCGTGGCTGGGCTCCGGCCCATACCGTCCGGCGCGGTGGGCACGCCTTCCCCTTGGCCCGCCTCCGACATCGTCGGGGTCAGCCCCGCGGGTACCCCGGTCGAAGCCTGCATGGGCCAATTCGGCGGGCTGGTCCTGTTGGCATTCCTGACGACACGTTGTGACGGATGCGAGGAGTTCTGGCGGGGGCTCGGGGACGGTGACCGGACGGACCTACCCCGATCCGTGCCCACCGTGGTGGTGACGAAGGGCCCGGCCACGACCGCGCCGGCTGCGGTCGAGCGGGTTGCCGCCGGCATCACCCGCGTGCCGGTGATCATGAGCGACGAGGCGTGGACCGACTATCGCGTGACCGGATATCCGTTCTTCGTCCTCGTCGACGCGCCGACCCGCACCGTCGTCGGTGAGACCGTGGGCTTCGGGTGGCCTGACGTCATCTCCATGGTTCGAACTGCGGCCGGTTGAACGCAGCCCCTCAGGGGCTCGGTTTCGGTTGGCTGATCGTCACCGTACCCTGAGCCGCCCCCACGAGCCGATCGGCGTTGATCGCCTCGACGACCACAACCGCGGTGCGGCTGGTGAGCGAGATGACCTCGGCGCGGGCCACCAGGACTCCCTTGTGGATGGGGGCGAGCAGGTTGAGTTTGAACTCGGTGGTCGCCGCCCATGCGCCGCGGGGGATCAATGGGTACAGCACTGATCCGAGGACATGGTCGACGAGAGCCGCCAGCGTGCCACCGTGGGCAGAACCGAACGGGTTGAGCAACTCCGGACGAACATCGAGTTCGGCAGTCATGGTGCCAGGTCCGACCTCGGTGATTCGGATGCCCAAGTATTCGGGAATCCCGGTGAGATTCGTGATTGCCGGCATGGCTTCGGCAACCGCCGGGTCGTAGCTGTCAAATGCGGGTCGAGGCATCGATCTGCTCCTCATCATGCCAACGGTGTCAGGGCGAAGCCTCTCAATTGCGGTTCGGAATCTCCTGGACTGCCCATTGGTTGCTGTCGGGATCAGCGAAGTAGACGAACAAGCCCCAGGGGAACTCCTGGACCTCGCTGACGTCAACTCCACGGCCAACCAGCTCAGATCGGGCGGCGTTGACGTCGGAGACGACCATCTGCATGCCCCGGACCGATCCCGGGGCGGCCTCCGAAATTCCTTCTCCAATGGTGATGGAGCATGCGGAACCGGGAGGGGTCAGCTGCACAAAGCGCAAGGTGTCGCTCACCCGGTGGTCGTGGTCAGCGTTGAATCCGACCTTTTCGGCATAGAACGCCTTGGCTCGATCAACGTCCGAAACCGGGATGGCGACCAGTTCGATCTTCCAGTCCAAGGGACTCTCCTTCGTCGTTGTAGAAAGGATGGATTCTGTTCCAACGTATCGGACCGAGGGGACCTCCGATCGTTGATCGCCATCCGCTGCGATCTGTCCGGCCGTGACAAGATCTGGCGGTGCGCTTCCACGCCGAGCATCGCTTCGACGGATCGGCGCAAACTGTCATGGCGCTGCTTTCCTTACCCGGCTTCTACCTCAGCCTCGAACTGCCCGACCTGAGCTTGCCGGAATTGGTCGAACAACGCGAGGAGGCAGACGGCGTCACCCTGCGACTCCGGTACGAGTTCGTCGGGAGCCTCGATCCGATCGCCCAACGGCTGATCGGCTCCGGGCGCCTGGCATGGATCCAGGAGGTGCAGCTCGATCGGTCCGGGGACTCCGGCGCTCTCCGTTTCGAGGCCGAGAAGGACCCCAGGCGACTCCACGGTGCCGCCGACTTCACCCTCACCGACACCGGAGCCGGCAGCGTGCGGCGCATCGCCGGCGAACTGGTCGTGGCGGTACCCGGAATCGGACGGATGGCCGAGCGTCGGATCGTGCCCGGGATCGTGCGCCGGCTCGACATCGAAGCCCAGGCCATCGAGGACTATCTGCGACGGGAGGGTTGAGCGCCTCCGGACGCTGACGGCCTTCGCCGGTAGAGTCAGCCCGATGGCTCCCCTCAAGGACGTCGACGCCTATCTGTCCCGCATCGGGCTCACCGCCCCGGCGACATTCGCAGAGGTCCACCGGGCCCATGCCACCTCCATCGCCTTCGAGAATTTCGACCCCTATTCGGGCCGACCCGTGGACCTCGACTCCGCTCACCTCGAGGACAAGCTCGTGACCCGCGGCCGGGGCGGGTACTGCTTCGAACACAATCTCCTGTTGCTCGCAGCGCTCGAATCACTCGGTGTCGATGAGGTCGTCCCCGTGCTGGCGAGAGTCCGGATGGGACCCGAGGACGCTCCCCGCCCGCTCGGCCACCTGTTGCTCAAGGTGGTGAGCGACGGCCGACCCTGGATCGCCGATGTGGGCTTCGGCGGCGGGGGCCTGCTCGACCCGCTGCCCTTCGAGCCCGGGGTCGAGAGCGAGCAGTCGGGCTGGCGCTACCGGTTGGCGGAGGACGGCGCGGAACAGGTGCTCCAGGTCTTCCAGGACGGCAACTGGACCGACATGTACGGGTTCGTCCCCGAGCCCGTACCGGCAGTGGACATCGAGGTGAACAACTGGTACACGGCCACGCACCCCGAGTCCCCCTTCGTAACCGGCGTCTTCGCCGGCGCACGGACACCCGGTCGTTGCCTCACGCTCTTCGTCTACGAGCAGGCCGTGCTCATCGAGCGGCCCGTGGGGCAAGGATCGTCCATGACAGAGGTCAACCTAGAGGATGTCCCCGCCCTGCTGGCGGATCGGTTCGGCATCTCGGGCGTGTCGCTGGGCCCCCATGGCCGGCTCCGGATCGGAGAGCAGGCCGGCTGAGCGCACGGCCTGAGCTGATCGATCACGACATGCCCCATCCTCGCGTGGGTCCACCGCAGGCGCACCAGACCGATCGAACAAGCCCATGAGCCGATCACCGGGAACCGCCGGCCCCCACTCGATAGGTTGTGGCCATGAGAGAGCCAGGGACCCTTCTGGCCTCTGGGCGCGACGCCGACATCTTCGAGTACGGCGAGACGATGGTGTTGCGCCGGTCCCGACGAGGTCGGTCGATGAAGGACGAGGCCCGCACCATGGAGTATGCGCGGGCCCATGGCTATCCGGTCCCCGCCGTCTCCGAGGTGAGCGACGACGGCACCGATCTGGTGATGGAACGAGTCGACGGCCCCGTGATGGTGGCGGCCATCGGTCGCCGGCCGTGGACCGTCCGCCGACAGGGCGTCATCCTGGCGGAGCTGCACAACCGCCTGCACGAGATCCCCGCCCCCGACTGGGCTCCCGAGGCTCCCTGCGGGAGCGGTGACCGTCTCATCCATCTCGACCTGCATCCCCTCAATGTGATCCTGACCTCGAAGGGCCCCACCGTCATCGATTGGACGGGCGCGGCCCGGGGTGCCGGCGAAGTGGACGTGGCGCTGACGTGGGTGCTGCTCGCCTCTGGTGGAATCCCCGCCGGCAGGGTCAAGGCGGCGGTGCTGGGGGCGGGTCGGAGCCTGCTGGTCAACGCCTTCCTGTCAGCGTTCGACCTGGAGTCGGTCAAGCCACAGCTGCCGGCGGTGGTGGATTGGAAGGTGACCGACCCCAACATGACAGCCGGTGAGTGCCGGGCCATGCGGTCGCTGGTCCGACGGCTGGGCTGAGCCCTGGACTGTCGTCGAGGCCTTCATCGCATACACCTCACGCAGCCGTTCGTAACCCTTTCGCCGCTGACCTCCTAGGGACCTCGGGCCTGAGCCACAGGTCGTTCTCAGGCGCGCTCCTCATGCTCGTGGTTGACACCAACCGAAAGCGAAGGAGCAGGACATGAGCGAACGTGATGAACAAGGAGTGATCATCTGGTCGGCGCCGGAACCATTCCCGGCCGTCAGGCAGAAATCGCGGCGGGGAATCCGGGTGACGACAGCCGCGGCGATGGCTCTGGGACTGGCGGTGAGTGGGGGAGCGGTGGCCGGGGCGATGTCACCGTCGTCCTCCGCCTCGTCGACATCCGGTTCTTCGGCAGACCGCCCGCTGATGGTCGGCACTCCGCCGGTGGCCTTCGGCACCGTCAAGTCGGTGGGCGAGGGCACCTTCGCCATCACCGGCAGAGACGGTACGACGGTGACCGTCAACGTCAGCAGCGCGACCACGTACCACGATCGTGCCGTCACGTCACCGACCATCGCCAACGTGACCGTCGGTGAGCACGTGGCCGTCTTCGGCACGGACAACTCCAATGTGGTGACTGCCACCGGTGTTGCCATCGGCGGCCCGGGTGCAGGCGGACCGGGTGGCCGCCCCGGTGGTGGCCCTGGGCGCGAACTCGGTGGCGCCCCGCCGGCGATGCCTGCGCGCAGCTCGAGCTGAGCGCCTGGGCGGCCGCCTGACCACTCCCGGCCCGACAAGGCGCTCGACCGGAGAGGGGGCACTGTGCAGCCACCCGCGGGCTCGGCCATTCTGTAGCCATGCTGCATGCGTGTGCCCTGACCATGGACCTCCACATTCCCGAGAGCGGCTCGTTGAAGGCCAAGCGCACCGTCGTCAAACATGTGGTCGAGACGAGCAAGGCCCGTTTCGGCGTCGCTGCCGCCGAGGTGGGCTACCACGATCGGTGGCAGCGGACCGAGCTCGGATTCGCCGCCGTGGCGGGGTCCCACGGCCACGTGGAAGCGGTGCTCGACACCGTCGAGCGATTCGTGTGGTCCCACCCGGAGGTGGAAGTGCTCACCGGCAGCCGCGTCTGGCTTGAAGCCGACCATTGACGGCGTGTCGTAGCCTCGGAGCATGACGACGCTCCCGGAGTTGCTGGCCGACCTGGAGGATGAGTTCGCCGACCTGCGCCAGCTGGTGGCGCCGTTGGGCGCCGACGCTCCCGAGTGGGACCGGGCCACGCCGGCCGAGGGTTGGGCCGTGCGTGACCAGATCAGCCATCTGGCCTTCTTCGACGACGCCGGGCGCATGGCCATGGTCGAGCCCGAGGTGTTCGCCAAGGCGGCGGAGCTGGCCATGGCCCAGACGGGGGACCCCATGCAGGAGCACCTGGTCAAGGGGAGGGCCATGGACGGCCATGAGCTCCTGGCCTGGTGGGACCAGGCCCACCGGGGGATGGTGGAGGCGTTCGCCGGCGCCGATCCTGCCGCCAGGGTGCCCTGGTACGGGCCGCCGATGGGGGTGCTGTCCTTCATCTCCGCCCGGCTGATGGAGACCTGGGCCCACGGGCAGGACGTGGCCGACGCCCTCGGCCGCAGCCGTCAGCCCAGCACTCGGCTGCGTCACGTGGCGCACCTGGGAGTGCGGGCCCGAACCTTCTCGTATCTGGTCCGCGGCCGAGAGGCACCACCCGGGCGCATCGATGTGCACCTGGTAGCTCCAACGGGTGAGCCCTGGCAGTGGCAGATCGGTGCGTCCGAGGACGGCGAACCGGCCTCGGTGGTCCGCGGTCCGGCTCTCGACTTCTGCCTGGTCGTCACCCAGAGGCGGAACCTGGCCGACACCGCACTCGAGGTGGAGGGCGACAGCGCCCGGGAGTGGATGTCGGTGGCTCAGGCCTTCGCCGGCCCACCCGGACCGGGACGGCCGCCGATGGATCGGACCAGCGGGCCCACCTGAGGAGTCCTCAGCCCGATGGCGACGGGTGGGATCCCGTCAGTTTGTCCACCGCCGCCACGAAGTCGTCGACGTCCTGCTCGGTGGTGTCGAAGGACGTCATCCACCGCACGACATGGGCGGCCTCGTCCCAGACGTAGAACGGGTACCGCTCCTGCAACGCTTCGGTCACCTCGGGAGGGATCGAGGCGAACACGGCGTTGGCCTCGACCGGGTAGGCCACATCGACTCCGTCGATTACGGCCACCCCGTCGGCCAGGCGCCGGGCCATGCCATTGGCGTGGGCGGCGTTGGTCCTCCAGAGGTCGTCGGACAGCAAGGCCGCGAACTGCGCCGACACGAACCGCATCTTGGAGGCCAGCTGCATGGACTGCTTGCGGATGTAGCGCAGCGACGATTCCTCGTCTGATCGGAAGGAGACGACTGCCTCCGCCCCCATGGCCCCGTTCTTGGTCGCCCCGAAGGACAGCACGTCGACCCCGGCGTCCGCACCGAACGCGCCCAGTCCCACTCCGAGCGAGGCGGCGGCATTGGAGAGCCGCGCCCCGTCCAGGTGTAACCACATCCCATGATTGTGGGCCCAGCGACCCAGCGCCTCCACCTCCTCCACCCGGTAGCAGGTCCCGACCTCGGTGGACTGGGTGATCGACACCACCCGGGGTTGGACGTGGTGCTCGTCCCCGGTGCCGACGGCCGCCGCCTCGGCCAGGGCGGGGGTGAGCTTTCCGTCGGGGGTGGGGACGGCGATGAGCTTGCTGCCCAAGTGCCGCTCGGGCGCACCGCACTCGTCCACATTGATGTGCGCGGTATCGGCGCAGATCACCGCCTCGAACGGCCGCAGCAGCGACTGGAGCCCCACCACATTGGCGCCGGTCCCGTTGAAGGCGAAGAACACCTGGGCGTCGTCACCGAAGTGCCGTCGGAACAGTCTGGTTGCTTCGGTGGTGACCGGGTCGGCCCCATAGGAGGGGACATGGTCGCCGCCATCGTTGGCCGCAACGATCGCCGCCAGCACGCTCGGGTGGATGCCCGACCAGTTGTCGCTGGCGAATGTCCGTCGGCTGGCAGTCATCGCCCTCCTCTCATCGATCTCGGGCTTCGTCCCCTTGGCAGACGGACGATGTCAGTCTCGTACCAGCGGCTTGTAGCGGAGGCGGTGGGGCTGGTCGGCGTCGACGCCGAGCCGCTTCTTCCGATCTTCCTCGTAGTCGCTGAAATTCCCCTCCCACCAGCGGACCTCGGACTCTCCCTCGAAGGCCAGCACGTGGGTGGCGATGCGGTCGAGGAACCAACGGTCGTGGCTGATGACCACCGCGCACCCCGGAAATCCGAGCAGCGCGTCCTCCAGGGCACGGAGAGTGTCGACGTCGAGGTCGTTGGTGGGCTCATCGAGGAGGAGGACATTGCCACCCTCCTTGAGAACCTTGGCCAGCTGGACCCGGTTGCGTTCGCCTCCCGAGAGCTGTCCGACCTTCTTCTGCTGATCGCTGCCGGTGAAGCCGAAGCTGGCCACGTAGGCCCTCCCGTGCAGTTCGCGATGGCCCACCACGATGCGGTCCTCACCGCCGGTGATCTCGTCGAATACGGTGGCCTCGCCGGCCAGCTGGTCCCGCGATTGGTCGACGTAGGCCAGCTGCACGGTGGTGCCGATTTCGAGCTTGCCCCCGTCGGCGCCCTCCTCGCCGACGATCATTCGGAACAAGGTGGTCTTTCCCGCTCCGTTGGGGCCGATCACGCCGACGATGCCGCCGGGGGGGAGGAGAAACGACAAGCCGTCGATGAGCAGCCGGTCCCCGTAGCCCTTGACCAGGCCCTCGGCATCGACCACCCGGTCGCCCAACCGGGGGCCGGGCGGGATGGTGATCTCCAGCTTGTCGGCGCGTCGCTCCGCCGCCTCGGCTTCGGCGACCAGGTCGTTGTAGGCGTTGATGCGTGCCTTCCCTTTGCCCTGGCGGGCTCGCGGCGACATCCGGATCCACTCGAGCTCGCGCTGCAGGGCCTGCTGGCGGGACTGGTCGGCCTTGTGCTCCCCGGCCAGTCGGGCCTGCTTCTGCTCCAGCCAGGACGAGTAGTTCCCCTCCCACGGGATGCCCGCGCCCCGATCGAGCTCGAGGATCCAGCCGGCCACGTTGTCGAGGAAGTAGCGATCGTGGGTGACGGCCACCACGGTCCCCGGGTACTCCTGGAGGGTGCGCTCGAGCCACGCCACCGATTCGGCGTCCAGGTGGTTCGTCGGCTCGTCGAGCAGCAACAGGTCGGGTTTGGACAGCAGCAGCCGACAGAGGGCCACTCGACGACGCTCCCCACCGGACAGGGTGGTCACGTCGGCGTCCCCCGGGGGGAGCCGGAGGGCGTCCATGGCGATATCGAAGGTCCGCTCGAGATCCCAGGCCCCGGCGGCGTCGATCTTGTCCTGGAGCTCTGCCTGCTCGGCGAGCAGCTTGTCGAAGTCGGCGTCAGGTTCCCCCATGGCGGCGCACACGGCGTTGAACCTGTCGACCAGGCCCTTGGTCTCAGCGATCCCATCGGACACGTTGCCAAGGACATCCTTGGTGGGGTCGAGCTGGGGCTCCTGGGACAGGAACCCCACGGTGAACCCCGCCGTCAAACGGGCTTCCCCGGTGAATCCGTCGTCCTCGCCGGCCATGATCTGCAGCAGTGAGGACTTTCCCGAGCCGTTGGATCCGATGACGCCGATCTTGGCCCTCGGGTAGAAGGAGAGATTGATTCCCTTCAGCACCTCTCGGTCAGGCGGATAGAACCGTCGCAGATCACGCATGGTGTAGATGTACTGGGCTGCCATACCGAACAGTGTGCCAGCCTGGTGCTGTGTTTCAATTCGCCTCCGGGGTGAGGGCGGGCCGGAAGCAGCCTGGGGGGCGCCACGATCACAGGGGTGCGAGCGAACTGAGGAGCGCAGGAGTCGGAAGGGCGGTCGTTCGCCAGCGACCCCGTGCCGGTCGGATCAGTTGTGTCGGAGGGCGTACACGTCCTGATGCCCGTCCCAGCCGTGGTCGATGAAGGCCGCTTCATGCCACGTGCCGGTCTCCGCCACCAGCTCCAACATCCGAGGGTGCGTCACGATGGATATCCCGTAGTCGCCCCCTGCCTCGTAGCCGGCATATCCATAGCCGGTTTCTTCGACTTGAGACAGAGTGTCCTTCTGCGCCGACTGAGTGAGTCCATAGGTATCGTGTCCGCTCGTGATTCGATCCACCGTTAGCTGGCCGTGGGTAGTGATCACGCAGGTTCCCTTTGACGACAGGTTTCGAAAGAGCAGTCTCAACAAACCCTTGGAATCCTCTTCGGCAAGGTGGGTGAAGAGCGACCCGCACCAAACCAGATCAAAGGGTCCGGGGAGCTCGAGGTTGTCGAAGTCCGGTATCGACACCACTCCCTGACATTTGAAGGTCTTCTGGCAAAATCGCATGGCGGTAGGGTCGATATCGGAAACTGTGATGTTCGCAGAGGGGTAGCGAGCTCGCATGAAGCGCAGCACTCGGCCGTGTCCACAGGGGAGGTCAAGAATCGAGGGAGCCGGACCTTGGATCGAATCCGAATTCTCCAGACTTGCATCAAGGCATCGCATGGCTGAGAGACCGACACTCAGGTAGTGACCTGCCCTGCCCGCGACGAACATTTCGTCGGAGGAATCCAGGCGAAGTTCCACTCGTCGGAGAAGGTCCTTCTCATTGGTTGAAAGCGTTGGGTCTCGCAGGAGATCTTTCTTTGCTGCACCCAATTCGGGACTGTCTCTGCGAAGCGATGAGATCCGATTGAGAAACCTTGCATAGTTGGTCATCAAGATGCTCTCTCTGTATTTTGCGGAGACACTACAAGGTGTTGATCAGCTGCGCACGGGCCGGGTTCATCGCCACAGCCTCGTCGTTCTGCTCCTTGAGCGAGCGCTCGCCGTCCGCTATGCGGACTCTCGGTTGGCGGGGTCTTGACGACGGCGGGAGGCGCGGTGGAGGAACGACGCCGTCGAACGAAGAGGCTTCGTCACCCGCCAGCTTGTGGACGCTCGCATGGCGGTGAGCCGGCCATTGGTTGTCGCCAGCCGCTCGAGGATGTCTGCCCGATCGGCTTCTACCCGAGCCAACTCGGTCTTGAATTCGGTGTTGACCCTTGCCAGCTCGGTGCTGACCCGGGCCAGATCGGTGTTCACCCGGGCCAACTCGATCTGAAATGCTCGCACCTCCTGGTTCCGCTCGGACTGTTGTTCTTTTAATTCCCGTTGTCGGCTGTTGAGCTGCCTTCGAGCTTCCAACATGGCGCTCGTCCAATCGGACTCGACGATGTCCGGGACGACCTCCAGGGGCTGGTGTCCACCCGGGAGTGCCAACAGCTGATCGATGAGTTGCTGATGATCGGAGAGAAGAACTCGATCGTCACCTTTGGGCGGCTGGTGTCGGAGGTCCGTGGCAATGACTGCTACCGCCCGATCGACGTCCCAACTCGCCACATGGTCGCTGAACCGGTCGAGTGATGTCAACCAGCGAGTCAAAGATTCGAGCGACCTCTTGGGATCGGCCACCAACTCTTCGTAGTCGATCACGTAGACGTCCGAGCCGACGAGGGCCTCAAGAGCGGAACGGTTGTAGCGCTCCCAAAGCGCCAGACCTTCTAGAAGTTGAAGACCGTCGCGCTCTTGCAAGGAACGGGCGACAGCGAATGGGGACCGCCACACGAAGACGGCAGTGATCGGGGAAGGGAGATGCAGACGCCAGTAGGGAAGAAGGAGACAGAGGCGCGGGTCTTTCCACATGACAGGACCTGGATGTGGGTAAGCTCTTGAGACGACATCCGTTGGGTCGGCGAGGCTGTCGAGTTCAGGACTGTGCTCCCATCCTTCGGGAAGATCGGGTGGCGCGTCCCACGCACCACCGAGCTGCTCCAGGAGTGAATCGTTGTAGGCGACGATCGACTCGCTCTCCCAGTGCTCCGGGTTGCTCTCGGGCGAATCGATGCGATCTTGCGGACGCGGCACGTTCAATCCCAGGGCCCCGATGGCGCCAGCGATTGCCGATGTACCGCTACGGTGCATTCCTACGACGGTCACCCATGGACCTGCCGGCATGCGGCCAGTCCTTCCCTCATTCGTCATCGTGGACCCCAGGAGATATGCGCTAGCTTACAGCGGTGGCAGGAGCAGACCCCACTTGGGTACAGTTGTGGACCCCGACCGCGTCAGTTCACTTCAATCATGTCCGCTGAGTCTGGTCGCAGTCGCCTACTGGTTGTCTACCCGTCCCGAGGCAATCGATTCTACGTTCATCTGGCGGCCCGGCTCTACCAGGCGGCGTCCGTGTTGGACATCGACACGAAGCTGGTTTCCGCTGCTGACCTGGATGAGTGCGACACCTCCTGGATCCGAGGAGTCACGGCGTTCGTCGTCAATCCGGTCGAGTGTGCGTTGTCCGGCCGAACGGTCCTATCCCCGTTGAGGAAGTCGGGATTCCGGGCCGCTGTCCTCGCCGAATGCGTTGAGACGAATTGGTATCGTGATCAATTCGTTGGAGGTATCGGGTACGAGGCGGTCATCGATGTCGGCTTCGTCGATCAAGCATCGAGACACCAGTTTCCGAATATGCCCTATCGATTTCTCTTCAATGCCCCCCTCCCTTTGGAATGTGACCAGATTGCGTCGATGAAGCCCCGATATCCGCGTTCCTTGACGTGGGCGTTAGTGGCCACTCAGACAACGGAACGCGTACGATTCTCCCATGAGTTGCTGTCGGCGCTGGGGCCAGAATGTTTCCTCTTCCTGCCTGATGTACGCCCCGTCCGACCGGGAGCGGGAATGTTGAGTCCTGCGGCGTTGAAACGGGCGCTCGAGAAGACCAAGTTCTACGTGTGGCGGTCTCATCACAACTATCCGTACTACGAGTCCTTCCGCTTCTTGGACGCCGTGCTGGCTGGTTCGATACCGTGCAAGATCGACGGTGGAGCCATTGCCGATTCGGCGGGTCTGCCTCACACCTATCACTCAGTTCAAGCCTTAGCCGATGAAGCCAACGAACGGACCGGTGAAGACTTGTTCGAAGAACATCGGGAGTTCGCATTGGATCGCGGCACCCTTGTTGATCATCTGAGGGAGCTCCTCGCGGATGTCTAGAGTTGAGGCAGCTGCCGCCATCGACCGTGGGATCGGGAGTCCGGAGTCATCACCCGCATCGAATGAGAAGGGGTTTCCGGGGTCGGGTTCCAACCGAAAGGCGACGGGGTTGACGATCGCGATCCCGAACTGGAACCATCGTGGATTCCTGCCGCGATCGATCCGGAGCGCCAGGGCTGCTATTGCCTCGATGCGGGAAGCTGGCTTCCCCGGAGAGGTGTTGGTGATTGACGATGCATCACGAGACGGCTCTGGTAGCTTCCTGCGATCCCTTGACGGCATGTACGGCTGGGATGACGTTTCGGTCCTCCTCCAAGCGGAAAACGGTGGGCTGGCTGCGGTCCGCAACCGTGCGCTCGAGTTGACGCGGTTTAGCCATGTCCTCTTCCTTGACGCCGACAATGAGGTGCTGCCGTCAGGCGTAGTGACCCTTTTTCGAGCTGCGATCGACACTGGGGCCGCGTACTGCTATGGAAACCTTCTCGACGTCTGTGAGGGCGAAGTTGTTGGGATTCGCTCGAACGAAGGCCCTACGCTTCGTCTCACCGCCACCAACTACATCGATGCTCTGGCTTTGGTAGACGGACAACGAGCACTGGCAATCGGGGGCTATTCGGTCGATCCCCGGAGCGCAATGGCATATTGGGAGGATTGGGAATTCGTGCTTCACCTGATTGCCGAGGAGTCGGAGTTGGTCTTTGTCCCTACGATCGTTGGTAACTACTACGTCCTACCCCTGTCGATGCTGACAGACTCCAAGAACGCCGAACATGCCGAGCGCGATCTGCGGACCATTCGCCGGATATATGCCCAGACGGGGACCCGCGAATGGGACCCTGAACGCATCGGACGCGTCTATCACCCTGATATCGGATACCTCGACGAAGGGTGGTTGATCGATGGAGCATGATCTCAGCACGGCTGCGGGCACGCTCGGCGTCCACCGGGCATGGAATGGGTATCTGGACCGCATACTCGCGCAGTGTCCAGGCCTACCTCGGACATGCGCTGAGTCGTCATCCGTTGCGATCGGTGACGCGGTTGTGCTGGCGGGCCTCTTGGACGGGGCCGACAAACCCGTCCAGATATTGGATGTCGGCTCTGCGATTGGGACTTCGACCTTCCTCTTCGCTTCTCACCTGCTGGTGCGCCGCGTCGTCAGCATCACCACCAACTCGTCGGTGTCAGAGAAGATCAGCCAGACCGAAGACGAAGGACTGGAGCTTTCTCGGGTTGCCAATGTCGGGACCCAGGACTTAGTTCGTAGGATCGTTGCCGAGTTCCGCCAGCCCACGGCCACCGTGGAGTACTTCGACGGCGTGCTCTTCGCGTCTGGGGACAACGGTGTATCTCACGAAGCCGCCATCGCCCACTTTGATCCAGCAACGATCGGCACCGAGGATGGCGCGCTGGTGGCCTTTCTGGACGGCCAACGCACGTCTCGCGGTGTCTTCGCGGATCTCGACTTCTTGTTGGAGGCACGACCGGACGTTCTCGTGGTCCTGAACAATTGTCGGGGTCGCTGGGGGCCCTTCGTCCAGGGTGGCGTGGCGCGCCTGTTGGAGACCCATCCCGAGCGATATGCCTTTCAGCTCCTGGCCGATCTCGCTCCCGGGCTCGGGGGCAGCAACCTCGGTGTCGTCTACGCCACTGACGGGCGCCACGGGTTCCCCGAGTTGGTCTCGCAGCTCGTGGGATCGCTCGGCATGCAGCTCGACCCGCTGACGCTGCTCGTCCGGCAGCAGACCCAGCTCGAGTTCAATCAGGAGATGGCGGTCCGGGCCACGGAGTCTGAGGCGGAGGCGAGGTGGCTCAAATCCCAGCTGGAGGCGGTGAGGCACACCACCTCATGGCGGGTGACAGCGCCGATTCGGGCCGCCAGCAGGCTTCTGAGCGGCCGACGCTGAACCTGAGCAGTTCAACGTCGCGGCATCAGCGTCTGCCCGGCTCATGTCTGTCGGTCCGGTGGCGTCCTCCGGCGCCACTTGCGAGAGAAGCTCCGGCTCTGACGGCTCGAGGCGTCCAGACGCGAGATGCGGTCTCTGGTCAGGCGATGGCGGCCTCGGCGAGAGCGGAGGTCGTCCCAGACCGGCAGGTCGAGGGCTTTCTCGGGTGTGAGCGCCCTCGATCGCGTGAGCACCTCGGAGGGGACGACCTGGGGGTCGGAGGCGATATGGGTGCGAACGATGTCGTCGAAGTGCTCCGTCAGCTGGCGATTGAGCGGATCGAGCCCGTGGACGAGCAGCAATCCTGTGGGCTGGGTGTCCACCAGGACAAGGGAGAGGTCGGGCCGGACTGACGCGAGTACCTCGGAGACCTTGAAAACGTCGCCCGTCCAGGCGCGGGTGTGTCGGTCCCTGGCGGCTTCGTCCGTGCTACGGGGCAATACGTCATCCAAGATGACCACCGTCGACCCCTCCGAGTACCTCTCGACGTTGGCAAAGTCCTTGATCACGAATTCGAGGAGATGCATGCCGTCGATGAAGGCGAGGTCGATCGGCATGCCGTCGAACGGACTCCCGGCTCCCAGTGATTCAAAGTACTCATCACTGGTGGATCGGAAGAGCGACGTTCGGGACCTCAACTCCTCTCTGACCTCGAAATTCGGATCGATACCGATGCTCTCACATCGACTGAGGGCAAGACTCTCGCCGCTGCGCACGCCGATCTCCAGGTAGGAACGGGGTCGCAGCCTGTCGTGTAGCTCGGCGATGAAGGCTAGATAGTCCACGTGCCCTCCGACCCCACCGCGATCCAACGGGCGGCGGTTTGGCTCATCCGACCGAGATAGATGGGATCCACCTCTGGGTGAATGTACGGTCTCCCTCTGATTCTCTCGTACTCCGCCGCGAACGCCCGGTCTGTCCCGATTGGATCGCTCGCGTTGCTGGCCGCCCCGCCGTGGACTTGGTGAAACGAACCCTCTCCGAGCAGCACGACGAGCGAGGTATCAGGCGCCTCCAGCGACCGGATGAAGAAGTCGAGGTTGACGTAACCACCGCCAGGACTGGTGAACGACTCGTCGTAGCCACCGAGAGCCTCGAATCGATCCCGACTCAGGAACGTGCAGCAGCTTTCGTTCATCGGTCCGCCGAATCCTCGAGGGTTGGCTCCCGGGGCCGGCGTAGCGATCTCGAACAGCCGGTACCCATCGACCGGCCAATCGATCGAGTTGAGCAATCGGTCTTCCTCTGCAGCGTCATAGCCGGCAAGTCGGGATCGAGCCTGGGCATCCGGACCAAGATGCCAGGCCATCGGCGTTGCCAGTGCGTTGCGATCCATCGCCAGCGCCGACCTGGCCAGAGCGAGCACGCCAGGGCTCACCATCCGGGCCCCGTCGAGAACAATGCCAACAAAACGACCTCGAGTGGCAGCGACAGCTTGGTTGATGGCGCGTGCTGGCGACGCACTCGACCCTTCGGCACGCACCACGGTCAAGCCGGGTGCAAGCGCCTGGAGTGCGGCGACGTCGGGAAATGTCTCGGACCCGTTGTCGACCACGATGATCTCGTAGTCGAGCGACTCGACGCCGCGTTGGTAGGGGCGAGCAAGGGACTGAACTGTACGGGGGATCTCGCGGGCCATCTCGTAGCAGACGACGACCAGCGACAGCTCCGGTCCCTCTCTCTTTCGGCGGCGCACTGAAGTACCCTACCTGCGACGACTCCACGGCGAACGGGGCGCAAGCCCAATTGAAATGCCTTCTCCTTTCTGCGGGAACCCTCCTCCCTCGGTGCACTCCGTGGTGCGGTGGGTTGACCTCCGAGGACCAGGTCGTTGTCGTCAGCATCATCCGCACCCGATTCCTGCCGGTCGCTGGGTCCGCTGCTCAGCCGCTCCGGAAAATCGACCATACGCGCCTTGCCCGAATGGCCACCGGGAATGCACTCGGGAGCTCTCCAACTTCTGCGGACTCCCTGGCCGGTTCGTGCTGTGACGCTACTGCGACCGGCGCACCCCATACGGCCGGACGGCGCTGACAACCCACTCGAGCGCCGAACCCTACGTCATGGCACGCCCCCCGAATTCATGTCATCCCCATTCGAAGTGTGGCGGTCACTCCACGCGATCTGGTCGACTCGAGTTGGGTCAGATCAGCGTGTGGGTCGGCGAATCGAGGTTAGGGCTGCTGGGGTTTGGGAAAGCGGTCTCGACCCGCTTGGCGGCTCGTCGATCTCACGATCTCGAGGCCACGAGAAGTGGGTTCGTCGGACCAAGCGACGGTCCGGTCCGCCCGTCACCGCCCATGATGTTTCATCTGTTCTGAGTGGTTGTCACACCTGGCTGGCATCATCGGTCCATGACGTTGG
>JADEYI010000858.1_pt1 | contig 31270 bp, 28 predicted proteins | sample 8542331 | NCBI WGS metagenome assembly JADEYI01 (sample SAMN16510988, study PRJNA670497) | mine drainage metagenome | isolation source: biofilm near Copperflume 1 | place: Germany: Marsberg coppermine Kilianstollen | collected 2018-02 | reverse complement strand
GCTGACAGATGTCGTCGCACTCTACTTGAATCCGCCAGACAAGGCGATCGTCCTCCTGGCTGAACCTCGTCGAGCGGTGGTTTCGTGATCTCACCGTCAAGCGCATCCGGCGCGGCACGTTCCCCAGTACACGCGCGCTGATCGTCGCAATCGGCGAGTACCTCGACGCGACGAACACCGACCCGCGGCCGTTCATCTGGACGGCCACGGCGAGGAGCATCCTCAAGAAGGTGCGCCGTGGTAAAGCCGTTCTTGAGACACTACACTAGAATCGATGGATCGCTGACCCCTGCGCAAGCAGCACGACGACCGCGCCGGTCGCGATGAACGGCGCGTAGAACATGTACGTCACCTGCCGCACGCGCAGCACCTTCAGCGCCAGCAGCACCAGCGCCACGGCGCCGCCCGTGATCGCCATCACCAGCATCGCCTGCACGACGAGCACAAACCCCAGCGCGAAGCCGATGAACACCGCCAGCTTCACATCGCCCATCCCCATCGGCGCCCCGGGCAGCAGCGCGCACGCCAGGAACAGGCCGCCCGCCAGCAGGCCTCCGCCGGCGACGCTCAGCCGATCCGCCCCGGGCCACAACAGCCCGATCAGCAGCGCCCCGACGATCGCCGGATACGTGACCACGTTCGGCACGCGATAGGAGATGATGTCCGTCGCTGCGCAGGTCAGCAGCACCGAGACGTACGCCGCCGCGACGAGCATCGCCGGCGCCTGACCCGCGTAGGCACGCCCGACGAGCGCGAACAGCACGGCCGTGAGCGCCACGACCAGCGCGCGTCGATACGCGCGGCCGCCGGTCAGCGACCATGGCAGCGCCACCTGCCCCGACTCGCCGGCGAAGTCGAGCGCGTGCCCAGCAGGCACGCCGGGCGCATCGCTCACGCCAGCGTCGCCGCGATGCGCCAGCCGGTTGTCGCGGCGCAGGCCGTCGCCGGGCGCGGCATCGTCCTCGGAGGCGCGCATCGCGGCGAGGTCGTGATCCGCTGCTCGCGTGTCACTCCCCGGCCGCGACCCGGCGGCGCCATTTCCGGCGGCGTCCGCCTCGCGTCGCTCGAACGGCTCCCGCGCGAGCCGCGAGATCAGCTCGTCGAGCGCAAGGCCCACGCATACGCCGAGCACGGTCATCAGGATTGGCGCCACGTCCACCTCAGCGGATGTTGGACTGTCTTCGAACATGATCGGCGCCAGAATACCAATCCTGCGTAGGGGAGGCGCCGACGGCGGTCGCGAGTCGCCGGGCGAGGGTCAGGCGGGCCGGCCGGGATCCGCCGCCGTAGATGGTGCGGCAGCCTGGTCGGCGCGGTGTGGACGATCGCCGACAGTCGGCGCGGTGCTCGGTACGCGTCGATCTGGCGACGGTCGGTCAGCCACCGGGCTGGAGATGGCGACCACAAACCGTCGAAATTTTGTTCGGGCAGGGGTTGACAGCGCCGTACAAGTGTTCTATCGTACGCATGTTCTGAATGGAGGTCACGACATGCAGTTCGCACTCTCCCTGGCGCTCGTCGTCGCGCTGTCCAGCACGGTGCTCGTGTACCAGTTCATCACCGGCTCGCTCGCCGGCGACGACGGCGAGGCGTAAGCCCGGCGACCGGGCAGGAGCGGTCGTTCGGCCGTGATCGACCGGAAGCGCTGCCAGCCCTGGCATCTCGCGGGCGAAGATTCTCATGGACGGCCGCTCCCACGTCCTGCCGGGGGCGGCCGTTCGCCAACCTGTCGCTGAGTTGCAGGCCGGGGCGGAAGCGGGGCCATCCCGGCCTGCTCCTCTTCGTCGCAGGCCGCCGGTTACGTCCGGAAGATCTGCTGCAGCTCGTACGGGACAGCGGCGGCGATCTGGTCATAGGTACAGGCACGCGGCGGCTTGTCGGGACGCCAGCGCCGGAACGTCGCGGCGTGCCGGAACCGCTCGCCCTGCAGATGGTCGAACGTCACCTCGCACACGAGCTGCGGGCGCAGGCGCTGCCAGCTCACGTCGCGGTCGCCGGTCCAGCGGCTCGGCCCGCCGGGTGTGCGGCCCTGCCCGAAGCCGGCGCTCTCGTCGTCGGTGCGGTACGGCTGCAGCGTCTCGACGAGCGCGCGCTTCTCCGCCGCCTTGAAGCTCGACGTATGGCCGACGTACCCCAGCACTCCGCCGTCGTCGTAGAGTCCGAGCAGCAGCGAGCCGACCGAGCGCTCCTCCTCGCCCTTGTTCCAGCGAAAGCCGCCGATGACGCAGTCGACCGTGCGCAGGTGCTTGACCTTCAGCATCGACCGGGCGCCGGGGTGATAGGCATCATCGAGCCGCTTGGCGACGACGCCGTCGAGCCCGGCGCCCTCGAAGCGCTGGAACCAGTCGCGCGCCACGGCCATCTCGCGCGTCACTGGCGTCAGGTACGCCGGCGCTTCGACGCCGTCGAGCGCGGACTCGAGCCGGGCGCGCCGCGCCGAGAGCGGCTGCCCGAGCAGCGCGTCGCCTCCGGCGGCGAGGAGGTCGAAGGCGACGAATGACGACGGCGTCTCGGCGGCGAGCTTGCGGACGCGCGATTCGGCGGGATGGATGCGCAGCAGCAGCGCATCGAAGTCGAGCCCGTGCTCGCCGATGATCACCACCTCCCCGTCGAGCACGAGGGGCCCCGGCAGCACGCGCGCGAGGCTCTCGCCCAGCTCCGGGAAGTAGCGGACGAGCGGCTTCAGGTCGCGGCTCTGCAGGTACGCGTCGCGGCCGTCGAAGAAGACGAGCGCCCGAAAGCCGTCCCACTTCGGCTCGTACTGCCAGTCGTCGCCGTCGGGGATCGCGGACGTGAGCTTCGCGAGCATCGGCTCGATGGGCGGCGCCAGGCCGGCGATCGTTGGCGGACGGGAACTCATGGCACCACCTCGCTCTGGCGCTGAACGACGCGCGCTGGAAGCGTAGCGGACGCCGCCGCACGCCGGCGTTCCGCGCCGGGCACGCGCTGCTCATGGCGACAGGCGCGTCCGTTCGTGACATACGCGTCGGCGCGGGCGGGGGCCGTCAGCCGGAGGCGCAGGGCCCGAACGGCTCGTTCAGCATGCGCTCGGATGCGCTCATGGCGATCTGCGGGATGAAGCGACTGAAGACCGGCGTCATCGGCTTGTAGTCGTAGCTGACGGTGATCTGGACCGCGTCGCACGGCTGACCGGCGCTGTTCGCCGTCGCCGGGTCGGCATACGCCGGATACGCCCAGCTCTCGAAGCTGGTCGCAATGCTCGTGTGGTTGTTGAGCGCGTTCGTCCGGACCGTCACCTCGTTCTTGATGCAGTTATCGCGGTTCTGCGTGGCGACGCCTGCGCAGTCGATGCGCCCGGTGACGGCGTAGCGCGCCGCGCTGCGGGCCGCTTCCTGCAGGGTCACGTAGGACTGCATCGCACGTGCCATGTCGACGAGGCCGAAGATGACGATGACGGCGATCGGCAGCACCAGTGCGAACTCGGCGAGCGCCTGCGCCGCCTCGCCTCGGCGCCGCGGAGCCAGCCGCGCGCGGCCGCCTGCGGCGCGTGGGGAGGCGCCGGTCGCGTCGCCGCCGAGATCTCGCGCGCGCATCATTTCACCAGCCTGAAGGCGATCGCCTGGGCGATTTTGGTGAAGATCGCTGGCAGCTGTGTCGCCTGGTCGACGCGGAAGTAGTGGTCGTTGGTGCCGCTCGCCGAAGAGGCCATGCACTTCGCGAGCCGCTGGTCGGCGACGGTGTCCGGGTCGCTGTTGCCGATCTTCCCCGACGGGTTGCTGTTCGACCAGACACTGCAGTACGACGACGTCGACTTCGCGTTGTCATCGCTCCCGCAGACACCGAAGTTGACGATGTAGATCTCGACCTTCTGCGCCTTCAGCGCGGCCGCCCGCGACACCGTCTCGACATCCAGCTGGCGCTCGCGGGTCTCCGAATTCGAGCCGGGGTTGGAAGAGCTGGTGCTGCCGTTGTTGGGCTGCGAGCAGCCGGTGCTGAGGTACGAATCGGATGAAGACGGCGATGTGCCAGGCGTGCAGGCAGTCACCGGCGAGCTGCCGGAGGCGTAGGCGGCGGCGTTGTACGTATTGTCGCCGTCCGTCAGCAGGACGATCACACGCTGCGTGTTCGACTGGCTGTGGGAGCCGGGGCCGTACAGCACCGATGCAGCCTCGTCGAGCCCGCCGCAGACGTTGGTGCCCGTGCCCCCAAGGGAATCGATGACACCGATCCGGGAGTTCAGCGCCGACGCGCTGTTCGAGAGCGCCACGATCATGCTGTTGGCGCCGCTCGTCGGCACGCAGGCGGAGTTGTTGCGCGGTGGATTGAAGCAGCCGCGGAAGGCGATCGCGCCAACGCTGGTGTTGGCGCTCGGCAGGAGCGTGTTGACGAAGCTCGTCGCGGCGTTCTTCGCCTCGTAGATCGGACAGCCGCTGTTATTGCGCGAACCGGTGCACGGCGATGCGCCCATGCTGCCCGTCGCATCGATCCCGAGCACCGTGTCCACCGGCGTGACGCCGAAGCCCGCGGTGGCGTCGTTCGAGACGGTCACTGTGCTGATGCCGAAGACGCGCATGAAGATCGTGCCGACGGACCTGCTCGCCTGTACCTGGACCTGCTGCGCGGCGGCGCTTGCGTTGACCGTCACGCTCATCTTCGGGTCGGCCTCGTTGGCGGTGAGGTAGGCGCGGGCGCTGGCATCGGCCCTGTTCACGTCCGGCAGCTCCTTCGCCCCGGCGAGCGCTGCCGCATCGACCGCGCGGGAGAGTTGCGCGCGCACGACGTAGAGCCGGCCGACATCGGCCGCCAATCCCATCAGCGCGATGATGACGAACGTGAGGAGGGCGAAGAGCACCACCACCTGGCCGGATTCGCGCGTGTTGCTTCGAGCGGGTGACTTCATGACCGCATCCTCAGTTCAGGAGTGGCATCGTCGTCTGCGAGCAGAGGCGGTAGATCTTCGGAAGGATCAGCGGCACTTGCAGCAGCGTGCGATGGTCGTAGCACGCCTGCACCTCGATGGCGGGCAGGCTGTTCACCGTCGGACGTGTGATCGTGACATTGGAGGCGGGCGTCGTGCCGCGCAGATTTCCCAGGTCCTTCACCACCAGCGCCTGGATCTCGCTGTCGCTCGCCGCGCCCTTCGAGCCCAGCCGGGCGCCATCGCGTCCGGCCGAGACGACGGCGATGTAGGAGTTGAACGCCGCGCTGACCTCGATGACGCCGATCACGAGCACGAGAATCAGGGGCAGCATGAGGCCCAGCTCGACCAGGCTCTGCCCACGCTCGTTGCCGGGCGCGGCCCTTGGCCCGCGACGAATGCGATCCGTCAAAGGAACCTCCCCCATCGGGGTCCCCTCGCGCTGTGCCGGCGCCTCAACTGGGCTTCGAGCGTGCCCACCGACATGTCCGCACGGAGCGGCGGCATGGTGCGATCTGGCGCGCCGGCCGGCACCCCATCTGTGTCGGCCTATTCTGAGTATCGACGCGCGACGGCGAATCTACAGGGGCTGGCCGCTCCTGCTCACCCAGTCAAGCGTGAGCCCGCCGCTCTAATCCGACTGCCCCGGCGATGACGGCGAGGGGCGCAGGGAGCAGACGCCGCGCGCCCGGGCGCCGGCACAGGCTGACCTTTGAACGAAGGGATGCAGAACCGGTGGCCTTGCCGCGGGAACCTGCCCGGTCGCCGGCGCCGAGCAGCGACCCGCCTCGCCTACCGCCGCGTCCGGGAGGAGGATCCGGGCGCCTCTTCGGCGGCGATCACCCGGCGGTGCGAGCCGACGAAGCTTCACGGCGCCAGATGCGCAGCTCGGTGTCCGGCACGCGCTCCGCGAAACGGCCATCGGGCGCCGCTGCGCGCAGGACCGCGCGCAGATCGCGGTCGAAGGCGTCGAGGCGGTCGCCGAAGAGGTGAGGCGCCCTGAACGATCGCGAGTAGACGAGCGCCATCACGTCTTCGGCGTCGCGCGTCAGCACCTGCCCGCCGCTGACCCACACCGCCTCCGGCGGCTCGAAGCCCGCCCGTGCCAGCACCGCCTCCTCGTCCCCCGGCGACGTGTTCCGTACCGACTGTCCGGCGCGGCGCTCCCGGCCCAGATAGCGCTTGACGACCCTGTCGATCGCGTCGATCGGTGGCGCCGGATACGGCAGCGGCGGTGTGGCGTCGTCCGGCTCGGCCCGGCCGCCGGCGACGACGGCGTTCCGGTCGCTCACGAGCACGAAGGCGCCGCCGGGCGCGAGCATCTCGCGCACAGCCGCGACGACGCGTTCACGGTCCATCCAGTGGAACGACTTCGCGAACGTCACGACGCGGAACGCGCCGAGGTCGTCCGGCAGGTCCTCCGCCCGCAGTCGTCGCCATCGCGCGTTGGCGACGCCGCGCTCGCCGGCTGCGCGCGTCGCCCCGTCGAGCATGGCGGCGTCGGGATCGACGCCGACGACCTCCTCGAAGAGGTGCACGAGCTGGAGCGCGACGGTCCCAGGTCCGCAGCCGACGTCGAGCAGGCGGCCGCGGCCGTCGAGCGCGAGGGCGCGGGCGAACGCATCGGCGAGGCCGGCGGCGTACGGCAGCCGGCCGCGCGCGTAGAAGCGCGCGCTGCCGCCGAAGAGCGTCTCGTCCCAGACCCAGGCGTCGTCCGGCATGCGCTCCCCTGCTCGTTGCCTGGCGGCCGGACTCTGCGCGCGAATGATCTGGCGTGCGATCTGCGACCGGCGACCGGCGACCGAAGTGCCACCGGCGAGAGTGTAGCGCGCTCGTCGGATACGCTACCGGCATGCGCATGTCTCATCTGTTCGCCAAGACACTGCGGCAGGCGCCGGCCGAGGCCGACACGCCGAATCACCAGCTGATGCTGCGGGCCGGACTCGCGCAGCAGCTGGCCGCCGGCGTCTACTCCTACCTCCCAGTAGGCTGGCGCGTCATGCGCAAGATCGAACAGATCATCCGCGAGGAGATGGACCGCGCCGGCGGCCAGGAGATCATGATGCCGGCCATCCAGCCCGCCGAGCTGTGGGCGGACTCCGGCCGGCTCGCGACGATGGCCGACGTCCTCGTGCGCTTCCAGGACCGCCGGGAGCGCGACTTCGTCCTCGGCCCGACGCACGAGGAGGTGGTCGTCGACCTCTTCAAGCGGCAGGTGCAAAGCTATCGCGACATGCCCATCCTCGTCTATCAGATCCAGACGAAGTTCCGCGACGAGGCGCGCCCGCGCGGCGGCCTGATGCGCGTGCGTGAGTTCACGATGAAGGACGCCTACAGCTTCGACACCGACTGGGACGCGCTCGACGCGAACTACCAGGCGGCGCGCGCCGCCTACACGCGCATCTTCGACCGCTGCGGCGTCCCCACGGTCCCCGTGCTCGCCGACTCCGGCGCCATCGGCGGCAAGGACAGCGAGGAGTTCATGTACCTCACAGAGGTCGGCGAGGACATGATCCTGCTCTGCCCCGGCTGCGGCTACGCGGCGAACGAAGAGAAGGCCGACCACAAGAAGCACGAGCTGCCGTTCGAGGAGCCGCGGGCGCTCGAGGAGGTCGCGACGCCCGGACGGAAGACGATCGAGCAGCTCGTCGAGTTCCTCGGCGTGCCGCCGTACAAGACGCTGAAGGCCGTGTTCTACGAGGCGGACGGCGCGCCGGTGTTCGTCGCCATCCGTGGCGACCTGGAGGTGAACGAGGCGAAGCTGCGGAACGCTCTCAAGGCGCCCGGCCTGGCGCTGCTCGACGACGAGGGCGTCCGGAAGCATGGTCTTGTCGCCGGCAGCGCTTCGCCGGTCGGGCTGACCGGCGTCCGGGTCGTCGCCGACGACTCGGCGCTCCAGTCGCCGAACCTCGTCGCCGGCGCCAACAAGCACGACGCGCACTATCGCAACGTCAACTACGGCCGCGACTGGACGGCGTCGGTCGTCGCCGACATCTCGCTGGCGCGCGCCGGCAGCCCCTGCCCGCGCTGCGGCACGCCGCTGGAGACGCGGCGCGGGATGGAGATGGGGCACGTCTTCAAGCTCGGCACCGTGTACACGGAGCGCCTGCAGGCCAGCTACACCGACGAGGCCGGCGCGCTGCAGCCGGCGGTCATGGGCTGCTACGGCATCGGCGTCGGGCGCGTCTTCGCCGGCGCCATCGAGGCGAACCACGACGAGCGTGGCATCATCTGGCCGCCCGGGATCGCGCCGTACGACGTCCACCTGACGGCGCTGGGCCTCGACAAGCCCGGCGTGCGCGAGAGCGCCGAGCAGGTGTACCGGCAGCTGCAAGACGCCGGCTACGCCGTCCTCTTCGACGACCGCGAGGACCTTTCGGCCGGCGTCAAGTTCAACGACGCCGACCTCCTCGGCATGCCCCTGCGGGTCACCGTCAGCCCGCGCAGCATCGAATCTGGCGGCGCCGAGCTGAAGCACCGCAGCGGGAAGGATGCGGAGGTCGTCGCGCTCGCCGATGTGCCGGCGCGGGCCGGCGCAGTGCTGGCAGCTCTCGGAAGCCGGAAGTGAGACGCGGTCCGGAAGTACGGGAAGCCGGCGGCCGAGGCGTCCGGTGGGCTCGCCGGCCGCCGCAGCGCCGTTCCGGCGCGCTCGCGTGGGCGCGCCTGACTCCGGCGGCCCCGTTCGGCGCCTCACGGCGCTTGATCATCGCTCGCAACCTCGTTACACTCGCGTTAGCACTCGATGACGGAGAGTGCCAATACCGGTGATCCCCTGGAGTCCCACGCCGTAGCCGCCGCTCCCGGTGGCGATAGTTCAAGCGACAAGGATGAGGTACGAGATGGCAAAGCAGCTTGTCTTCGATGAAGAGGCCCGGCACGCCCTGATGCGCGGCATCGATGCGCTCGCCGACGCCGTCAAGATCACGCTCGGCCCGAAGGGGCGCAACGTCGTGCTTGACAAGAAGTTCGGCGCGCCGACGATCACCAACGACGGCGTCACGATCGCCAAGGACATCGAGATCGACGAGCCGTTCGCGAACATCGGCGCCCAGCTGGCGAAGGAGATCGCCTCCAAGACCAACGACATCGCCGGCGACGGCACGACGACGGCGACCGTGCTCGGCCAGGCGATCGTCCACGAGGGCCTGAAGAACGTCGCCGCCGGCGCCAACCCGATGGCGATCAAGCGCGGCATCGAAGCCGGCGGCCGTGCCGTGGTCGCCCAGCTAAAGAAGAACGCGAAGCCCGTGACGACGCGCGACCAGAGCGCGCAGGTCGCAGCGATCTCCGCCGCCGACGCGGCGATCGGTGAGCTCATCGGCGAGGTGATGGAGAAGGTGGGCAAGGACGGCGTCGTCACCGTCGAGGAGTCGAAGGGCATCGCCACGGAGGTCGAGTACGTCGAGGGCATGGCCTTCGACCGCGGCTACATCAGCCCGTACTTCGTCACCAACAACGAGAAGATGGAGGCGGAGCTCGACGACCCCTACATCCTCATCACCGACAAGAAGATCTCGGCCGTCAACGACATCCTGCCGCTGCTCGAGCGCCTGCTCCAGGTCAGCCGCAACCTGCTGATCATCGCCGACGACATCGACGGCGAGGCGCTGGCGACGCTGGCGGTGAACAAGCTGCGCGGCACGATCAACGTCGTCGGCGTCAAGGCGCCGGGCTTCGGCGACCGCCGCAAGGACAACCTCGGCGACATCGCCGCGACGACCGGCGCGACGCTGATCAGCGAGGAGCTCGGGCGCAAGCTCGACTCGGTGCAGGTCGAGGACCTGGGCCGCGCCCGCCGGATCATCGTCGCCAAGGAAGACACGACGATCATCGAGGGCCGCGGCACGCCAAAGGCGGTCGATGGCCGCGTCAGGCAGATCAAGACGGCGCTCGAGACGACGACGTCGGACTGGGACCGCGAGAAGCTGCAGGAGCGGCTCGGCAAGCTGGCCGGCAGCGTCGCCGTGATCAAGGTCGGCGCCGCAACGGAGGTCGAGCTGAAGGAGAAGAAGCACCGTGTCGAGGACGCGCTCTCGGCGACGCGCGCGGCGGTGGAAGAGGGCATCGTCTCGGGTGGCGGCATCGCGCTGATCAACGCCATCCCGGCGCTCGACAAGGTGCAGCTCGAAGGCGACGAGCAGACCGGCGTGACGATCCTGCGGCGGGCGCTCGAGGAGCCGCTGCGCCGGATCAGCGTCAACGCCGGCAAGGACGGCTCGGTCATCGTCCAGCAGGTGAAGGGCATGAAGCTCGGAGACGGCTACGACGCCGCGAAGGACGAGTTCGGCAACATGATGACCAAGGGCATCATCGACCCGCTCAAGGTCACCCGCGCGGCGCTCGAAAACGCGATCTCGATCGCCGGGATGGTGCTGACGACGAACTGCCTCGTCACCGACCTGCCGGAGAAGAACGGTGCGGGCGCGATGGGCGCCGGCGCGCCGCCGATGTACTAGGCGGACCCGGGACGAGATTCGACGCGAGAGCGGACGGGCGCTTGCCCGTCCGCTCTGCGTACAATGGGACATGGCGCCGAACGCGCCGTCCGAGACCCGCACGGAGCGCGCGCATGTGCACGGAGAACGGCCTGCAGGTGGACATCAGCGAAGTTCGCGAGATCGTGGCGACCGCCGACGTCTTTACCATCGGCTTCCGCCTCTTCCCGGAGCGCCTGATCATCGACACCCGGTTCGACGAGAAGGAGCTGCCGATGGTGGCGATCGTCGACCCCGTCGAGACGCTGCAGGAGCGCTACTTCTGGCTCGGCCAGCACCGGCCGTCGCTCGGTATGCCGCGCGACTTCATGTTCTTCGCCTGGCCGCACACGCCGAACTACCTCGTCGAAAGCGGCGTCTGGGCGGATATCCGCAAGCGCCTGCTCGCGTCGCACTTCGCCGGCGCTTCGGAGACGTGCGATGCCGCGCTGCGCGACCTCGTCGCCCGCGAGCGCGTGGCGAACATCGATGCGATCACCGGCGCCCGCCACGAGACGCTCTGGAGCGCCGGCGCGGCGTAGGCGAAGCCTGCGCGCGCCCGCCGGTCGGCCCGGATGTCATCCGGCGCCCGCTGTGTCTCCTGCCCGGGAGCCCCGTTCCGGCCTTGCTTCGCACGCATAGCTCGCCCGTCGCCGCCTTACGAGGAGTCCCTGTTCGCCGGGAGAACGTCGCGCCACATGCAGGCCCACGCGGTCGTCAGGAGATCCAGCTCTGCGAGCGACAGCTTCACAAGCAGTTCGTCCGCTCCGCCGCGCCGGCGGCCAACCGGCAAGACCGGGTGTCATTGCCTGGCGCCTGAGGCAGCGGCATCCCGCCGGACGAGCGAGCCGGCGCGCCGCCGGGCGCTGCGATCTGGGAACCGTCGTGCGCTACGCTGGCGCCGTCCGCGCGCCGAGCGTATCGAAAGGAGGGCGGTGATGAGCGCGCTACGCATCGTCTACGTGCACGGCATCCGCGGCAAGCCGGCCGAGCAGGTCTACCTGGCCGAATGGGATGCCGCCGTGCGCCGCCTTTCGTACGTGCGCGAGATCGCGTCGACGATGCTGTACTGGTCGGACATCCGCCTCGGCGTCACGCCGGCGATGGTGGCGGCGGCGGCCGCGCGCGCCAGGGAGCGCGGGCAGCATCGATTCCACAGGCTGCGGCCGCAGACGAACAGTCCGCTGGGCTACGTCATCTCGCTCGGCCTGCACCTCGTCGACCCGGTGATCCGGCACATCACGAAGGACCTGCTCACCGAGGTCTATCTCTACTTCTACGGCAGCACGGGCGCGGCGGACATCCGCGAGGTGATCCTCGGCCGGATGGACGCGATCATGCGCGAGAGGCGGCCGCACGTCGTCATCGCCCACTCGTGGGGGTCGGTGATCGCCTACGACTATCTGCTGAACCGTGGCTACGAGGGTGAGCTGGGCGGGCTGATCACGATGGGCTCACCGCTCGGCCAGGACTATGTCCAGGAGCACATCGGGCACGCGTCGTATCCGCAGCAGGTGCGCCACTGGCTGAATGTCTTCGATGCGATGGACCCGGCGACCTGGCCCGACCGCCGCATCGCGAACGACCTGCGCGGCCCGCGCGGCGAGCAGCTGATTCGCGACGTCGAGCTGCCGAGCGTCTACGATGAAGAGGGCAGGCGCGACCCGCACTCCTGGTACGGCTACCTGATCTCCGAGCCGGTACAGGCGGAGCTGTTTCGCATCGCCGCAGCGGATGCACTCTGGCCGGAGGCGGCGCGCGACCCTTCGGCTGCGTGAGGGCGGACGGTAGCGGTTCGAGGCGGAATCGGGCGAGGCTGGAGACCGGAAGCTGGAGGTGGGACACGGAACAGTACTGCTGCGACGACCAGGCATCCGGCATCGGCCCAACGAACGCCAGATCCGCCGCGATCGCCTGAAGCACGCCGGGATGAGCGGATGAACAACCGCGAGGTCGCCGTCGCGCTGATCGTCGCCGAAGACGGGAGACTGCTGCTGCAGCTGCGCGACGATGCGCCCGGCCGCGCCGCGCCTGGGCGCTGGGGGTTCGTCGGGGGGCGCGTCGAGCCCGGCGAGCGGCCGGCAGACGCGCTGTTGCGCGAGCTGCGCGAAGAGCTCGGCTGGCGGCCACGGCACTTCGAGCCGTACGTCACGCGCGCCATCGAGCGCGCCGACGAGCCAACCTGGCGCGGCTTCACCTCGCACGTCTTCGCCGCGCACCTCGATGTCGCACCGGACGCGCTGGTGCTCGGCGAAGGGCAAGCGCTGGCGCTCTTCCCACCGCAGGCGCTTCCCGGCGGAATGGTACCCGGCATCGCGCCGCTAATCGGCGAGTTCGCCGCGTCCGCCGTCTACGCCCGGATCCGCCGGTCGTACGCGAAGATCTTCACAGCGGGGCTGCTCGTCGATGGCGACGGCCGGCTGCTGCTGCAGCATCGCGACGACAAGGCGTGGATCATCAACCCGGGCAAGTGGTCGACGTTCGGCGGGCACCTGGAGGCGTACGAGACGCCGCAGGACGGCTTCCTGCGCGAGATGCAGGAGGAGCTGGCGTGGCGCCCCCACGCGAGCGAGCTCTTCTACGCCTGTCTCTGCGCCTGCGCCGGCCCCGAGCACCTCGTGTATGACTTCGCCGCCGCCGTCGACGTGCCGCACGCCGCGCTCCAGCTGCGCGAGGGGCAGGGCATGGCGTTCTTCGCGCCCGACGCGCTTCCCGCCGGCATCGTGCCCCAGACGGGCGCCGAGATCGCGCGCTTCGTCGCCAGCCCGCGCTACGCCGCGCTCGTCGCGCGCGCCCGCAGCGGCTAGCGCGGACGGCCGCCCGCGCCCGCGCGCGCTCCGTCGTCGACTGCCGGCTCTCCAGTGCGGCATCATCGTTCGCTCACCGTCGCACGAACGCGGCAGCTTCGAACCGATACAATGTCCCGTTGAGCACCAGACGGACGGTCGCATCGCATGCCTGAACCACGCAGCGTGCCGCGCAGGTTGAGCGCCGGCGTCATCCTCGTCGACCGCGAGGGGCGCGTGCTGCTGCAGCATCGCGACGACGACCCGGCGATCATGTACCCGGGGCACTGGGGGATCACCGGCGGCGCCGGCATGCCCGGCGAGACGCCGGAGGAGATCGCGCGCCGCGAGGTCCACGAAGAGACCGGCATCGAGCTCGGCGAGATCGAGGCGTTTCGCGCCTACTACACGCCGGCCGCGGCGGCGAGCGGGCGCGGCCGCGTCGCCGCTGCGAAGCGCTCCGACTACGAGCTCTACCTCTATCACGCGCCGTGCGAGACGCCGGCTGAGGCGATGGCCTGCGGCGAGGGCATCGAGCTGCGCTTCTTCGCGCCGCACGAGCTTCCCGGCCTGCCCGTCGCCTACAACCATCGCGAGGTGCTGACCGACTTCTTCGCTTCCGCCGCGTATCGCCGCTACCTGCGCGGCATCCCCTTCGGCATTGCCGGCGATGACGGCGAACGCGGCATCGAGCCGATCGAGCACTTCCGCTCCGCGCTCGCCGCCGGCGACCACTGGTTCGAGGCGCTGATGCAGGCGATCGCGCTCTGGGAGCGGCCGCAGGAGACGGTCGACGGCCGCGCGTACCGATATCTCGTCGGCGGCGAGGCGTTCGACTGGCTGCTGCTCGCCGAGCGCCTGATCGAGGACGCCGATGGTCGCATCCCGGCGGCCGAAGCCGAGCGACTGCTCTTCGAGGCGCGGGCGCCGCGTGAGCTCGACGACGACGCGCTGCACGACCTGATTGGCACGTCGAAGCATCGCGCCCACCTGAACTACCTGTATGGCGTGACGGTCGAAGAGGCGTTGCAGTACGCGGTCGAGCTCGACCTGTCGAAGGAGCACCGCAGCGTCCACATCGACGACGGCGATGCGCCGGCGCGCGACCCGGTGTTCGAGCGCATCTACGACCGCGGTCGCGCCGAGCTGCTGCGTGAGTTCCGCGACGAGCAGGCCCGCCCGCACGCGGCGGCGATCTCGCTGCCGGCGCTGCGCGAGTTCCTCTACTGGCTGTTCAAGTATCGCGTCGCGCACCAGGAGCCGGCGCGCGTCGCGTCGGACACGCGCAAGGCGCTGGCCCAACTCTCGCGCATGGAGGACGCTGTGCGGCGCTCCGGACGTCGCGAGCGGGCGCCGCAGCCGCCGCCGGCGTTCGACGACGGCGCGGTGTCCTGAGCCGGACCTTCGCCCGACGTCGGTACGGCGACGGCGAACGCCCGCCAGCTCAGTGCTCGAACGTGAGCGCCTCGGATTCTTCGAGCAGCCAGGCGCCCGGCATGCGGCCGGTCTCGTAGCGGTGCACCTGCGACGGCAGCGGGCGGTCGCGGCGGGCGATGATCCCGGCGTTCCGGCGCGCGCGCTCCTTCCAGACGGTATCGACGAGGTTGGCGGCGTCTTCGGACGCGACCTCGTCGGCAGTCATGCCGAGGTGCTCTGCCCAGAGGTCGGCGCGCAGCCGGCGGGCGGCCACAGCGTCGCGCGCGACGACATTGATCTCACTGTCGGTGATCAGTCCGCGATTGTTGAGGTTGGCCGAGCCGATCGTGAGCCATTCGTCGTCGAAGACGCCGATCTTCGCGTGCACGTACGTCGGGCGATAGCTAAAGGCGTGCACACCCGAGCTGGTGCCCGAGGTGTACAGCGCATAGACCTCGACGATGCCGCGGCCGGCGTCGGCGTTGCGCAGGCGCTGCACGTGCTGGTCGTTGTCCCACTTGCCGCTCGTCGCGCGCGCCGGCAGCACCAGGACGATGCGGAAGCGTTCGGCGCGCGGGCGCTCCAGCGCGTCGATGAGCGCGTCCATGACGTGTGGCGACCAGAGGTACTGGCTTTCGAGGTAGATGAGGCGGCGCGCGCGGCGGATCATCTCGGTGTAGGCGTGGTGGATGCCGTACTCGCCGTCGTGCGCGAAGTCGTAGCGACGGCGCGGGATCGTGCGGACGATCTGCGCCGGCGTCTGCCACGCGGCGTCGATGACCGGCTCGCGATGTGGCAGGAGGCCATCGCCGGTGACCGCGTGCCAGCGCTCGCGGAAGTTCTGCTCGACGTCGGCAACCGCCTCCCCCTGCACCATCGCCGTGACGTCGTGCCAGTTGACGCCGGCGCGCAGGTCGTGGACGTGCAGGTCCCAGCGGTCTCCGGCGAAGGTCGTCAGGTCCATGCCGCCGACGAACGCCACCTGCCCATCGATGACGATCGCCTTCTGATGATGGCAGTGCGTGAGCTGCGCGGTGCGGTCGAGCGCGCAGACGAGATCGCCGGAGCCATCGCGCTCGATGATCCGCTGCGTCTCGCGGGCGCTGGCGCGGGTCGGCTGGATGAGCGCGACGGCGCCGCCCCAGAGCAGGATGCGCACGGGCAGCCGCTGGGCGACTTCCGACAGCACGCTCAGCAGTCGGCTGCGCACGAGGTCGTCGTTGGTCTCGCGGAGCAGCGGGACGTGCGGCGTCAGGCACCAGCCGACGATGTAGACGTAGGACTGCGCGCCGGCGAGCGCTTCGGCGAGATGCGTGAAGAAGGCCTCGCCATCGATGAGCGGCGTGATGCGATTGTGCTGTCTCGGCGGCGTGCCGCCGGCGAACCAGCGCGGCTCGTCTCCCCACCACTCGCTCGCGCGGCGCCGCCGCTCGTGCTCCGGGTCGACGGCGCCCGCCGCCAGCGTGCGCTCGTGCCGTCGATGCAGCAGGGGCGCCAGCCGTGATCCGAGGTGCCGTTCGGCGCCCGCCAGCGTGCGTTCGAGGAGCGTGCGGCGTTCCATCATCGGCGCATTCGTGCGTGATCCATCGCCATCAGGATAGCCGCTGCTGACTGGCTTGACGTGAAGAGCCCGCTTCACGCGAACCCATCGAGGTATATGGTAGCGCTGGCGCGGAATGAGGCCATCGCAGCGTGTTGCTGCGGCCCGGCCATTCGCCCGCCGGTGATCGGTCGGGCGCTCTAGACTACGCAGCACCGTGCTCCGTGCGCGACCCGCAGCACGCGTCACCGCGCGCCTCACAGCGCGGGAAACCGCCGCAGCGCCGGCACCGCGCGGGCAGCGCCGGCGATCGCTGCACGCTTCGAGAAGGATCAGCGTCGGATAGCCGCGGCGTATGTCGCGCGCGCTACGCCTTCGGCTACACGTATCGAAGCGGTGGGAAATTGGGGGAAACGCTATCTGGACAGTGCCGGTCATCGTGTTACAATCGCCCTACATTTCCGCTTCCCCTCCGGCGCGTCTTCGGGGTCCACAACGAGGGCACAATGGACGAGCACATTGGCCATTTCCTCAGTTTCATGTCGGTCGAGAAGGGCGCGTCGGGCAACACCGTCTCGGCGTACAAGAACGACCTCACGCAGTTCGACAGCTTCATCACGAGCACCGCTGCCAACGGGCACGCGCGCGACTGGGAGAAGCTCGAACGCTCGCTGATCACGGAGTACCTGCTGACGCTGAAGCAGAAGGACTACGCCGAGGCGACGGTCGCCCGCAAGGTGGCGGCGATCAAGTCGTTCTTCCAGTACCTGCACGCGGAAGGCACGATCCGTCGCAACCCGGCGGAGAATCTGGAGTCGCCGCGCGTCGGCCGCTCGCTGCCGAAGCCACTCAGCGTCACCGAGATCGACGAGCTGCTCGAGCAGCCGATGAAGCGCAACACGCCGGAGTCGCGCCGCGACCGGGCGATGCTGGAGCTGCTGTATGCGACGGGCCTGCGCGTGACGGAGCTGGTCTCGCTCGACGTGAGCCACGTCAACATCTCCGGCCCGTACGTCCGTTGCCTGGGCAAGGGGTCGAAGGAGCGGACGATCCCGATCCACGAGCAGGCGGCGGCTTCGATCATCGCCTACCTCAACGACGGCCGCAGCTCGCTCGTGAAGGACCGCAACGAAGGCGCGCTGTTCGTGAACCGGCGCGGCGAGCGGCTGACGCGTCAGGGCTTCTGGCTGATCCTGAAGCAGTACGCGAAGGCAGCGAACATCAGCAGCGCCGTCACTCCGCACACCTTGCGGCACTCCTTCGCCACCCATATGCTGCGTGGCGGTGCGCCGCTCCGGAACGTTCAGGAACTGCTCGGGCATGCGAACATTTCCACCACGCAGGTGTACACGCAGATCGCCAGCGAGCACGTCCGCCAGGTCTACGAGAGAGCCCACCCCCGCGCGCGCTGACGAGCGCCATCGCATCGCCGGCCGCCTCCTCTGCGTCGCGGCTGTCTTGCTCTCCGTCGCCATCGCCCTCGCCGCCTGCAGCCGCTCGGCGCCGCCGCGCCCATCGACCACGCCGGCGCCCGCCCGCCCGACGGCCGCTGCCTCGCCGGCGCCGCGCCCCCGCGACCTGGCGACGCAGATCGGCGTGCGCGGCGACCTGCCGACGGACGACCCGATCGACCTCGCCGCGCGCTATCGGCTGACGGCGGGGCAGGCGCCGGCATCGAAGCCGTTCGCCGGCGAGCAGGCCGTCGGCTCCCAGCGCAGCTTCACGGTGCTGCAGCTCAGCGGCAGCGCGCTGGCGGAACAATCGCCGCCGGGGGTCGTCACGGTCACGGCGACCCTTAAGGCGAAAAGCGCGCACGCCTACTTCTACGGGCAGAACGCGCTCGCTGCCTCGACTGCGGACATGCAGGCGGCGGCCGACCGGTTCGAGGCCACCGTCTGGCCGAAGGTCACGGCGGCGTTCGGCGAGCCGGCGATCCCCGGCGTCGACGGCGACCCGCGGATCATCGTGCTCCAGGCCGACCTGGGCAGCGGCGCCGGCGGGTACTTCTCATCGGACGACGAGTACCTGAAGTCCGTGCGCCCGCTCAGCAACGAAGCGGAGATGGTGTACCTGAACAGGACGCTGGCCCCCGGCAGCGCCTCGTTCAACGTCGTGCTCGCGCACGAGTTCCAGCACCTGGTGCACGCTCAGGACGACCGCGACGAAGAAGCGTGGGTGAACGAAGGCCTGTCGGAGGACGCCTCGATGCTTGTCGGCGGCGCCGCGACGAGCATCGACGCATTCGCGAAGCAGCCGCAGACGCAGCTGAACTTCTGGGACGCACAGGGGAGCGCCGTGCACTACGGCGCCGGGGCGGCGTTCTTCCGCTATCTGACGAGCCGCTTCGGCGGCGACGCCTCGTACGGCGCCTTGGCGCGCGAACCCGGCGACGGCGCCGCCGGCGTCGACCAGTTCCTCGCGCAGATCGGGCAGCGGCTGCGATTCCGCGACGTCTTCGCCGACTGGATCGTCGCCAACATCCTCAACCTGAAGTCCGGTCCCTACGCGAATCCTGCGCCGCCGCTCACGGTGCCGGTGACCGAGACGCTGCAGGTCGGGTCGCCGGCGGGCGGCGCGGCGAGCCAGTTCGGCGTCGACTACTACAACCTCTCGCTGGACAGCGGGGACTACCTGCTGAAGTTCACCGGCCAGGCGAGCACCGACGTCCTCCCGGTCAAGGCGCCCGATGCCGGCCCGATGATCTGGGGCAACGCCGGCGACAACATCGACACGACGCTCACGCGCAGCGTCGACCTGACGGGCGCGACGGATCCGGCGCTCAGCTTCAAAACCTGGTACGACATCGAGCGCTGGTACGACTGGGGGTACATCTCCGCCTCGACCGACGGCGGCACCACGTGGCAGGCGCTCGCTGGCGGCCGCACGAGCAGCGACGACCCGGCCAAGGCCGCCTACGGCCCGGGCTACACCGGCGAGAGCGGCGGCGGTCAGCAGGGCGCGTGGGTCGATGAGCGCGTGAGCCTGGCGCGGTACGCCGGTCAGAAGATCCTGCTCCGCTTCGAGTACGTGACGGACGGCGCCACGCACGGTGAGGGGTGGGCGATCGACGACCTCGCGATCAGCGGCGCGCCGGCGGTCAGCGATGCGGCCACGGGCTGGCAGAGCAGCGGCTGGGTGCGCATCGATGGCCAGCTGGCGCAGACGTACGTCGTGCGGGTGATCGAGCAGCTGGCCGGCGGCGGCACGCGCCTGCTCGTCGTGCCGGTTGGGGTTTCGGGGCAGGGGGAGTTGCGGTTGAGTGCGGCGGGCGTCCAGCAGGCGACGCTGGCGATCGCCGGCTCGACCGAAGGCACCAATCAGAAGGCGACGTACCGCGTCGAGCTGAACCGCTAGCGACGGAGGAGCAGGCGCCGCAGCGATGCTACGGAACGGCGCCGGGGCCCCCGTCGACGCGTTGCCCGCCGGATCCCCGGGCGGGGCAGGAGCCGCCGCGCCGGACATGCGCGGCAGCCGGCGACACGGTCCGTCGGCCAGCCGAGCGCGCGATCGCGCCCGTCGTGCGGCAGTCCGCGGCAGCACGAGCCGCCCGCCTGCGGCAGACGTGCTGCTCTGTTAGTCGGTGAGCACGACCGCATCGAGCGGACGGCCCGCCGGCAGCGTCCGCGTCACCTCGAGCGGTGGCAAATCGCCTGCGCGGAGTTCGAGCGTGAAGCGCTCGCCCGCGGCGATCGGCGGCGTCACGCCGCGGACGTCGACGTCGAGCTCCGCCAGCTCGCCGGGCTCGAGCATGCCGTCACCGTCGCCGGCCAGCCAGCGGACGGTCACCGGCAGCCCGCGCACGACGGCATCGCTGCCGAGCGCGCTCACGAGCAGTCCGCTGCCGGCGGCCGATGGCGGGCCCGCACCGCCGGCATCGAGCGGGACGCTGCCGCCGCCGGCGCTGGTCGTGACGTCGATGAGCACGCCGCTCGCTTGCCTGCCATCGGTGCGGATGATCACGGGGCCGTCGAGCTGCATGCCGGTCGTCGCCTGGCGCAGCGCCGACTGCACGACGCTATCGAGGCGCTGCGAGCCGCTGCGGCCGCTGTTCAGCACGACGCCCGCGACCAGCGACGAGGCCAGCACGAGGCCGCCGATGACGACGGCGGTCTCGACGCCCGTGATACCGGCATCGGGATGCAGGCGCTGTATCAGCGCGCGAAGCAGGCGCATATGCCCTCCAGGCGAGGGCGGGGTTCACGAAGATCAACGCGGGCGTGGCGACGCGTGTATCGCCGCCGGCCGCGCGCCCACGCGGAGAGCGGCCGCGGCTGTCAAGCGGGCAGAGGTGGAAGCGTCGCCCCTTCGCAGCTTGGCCACCTCGCTCCCGACCGGCGCAGATCAACACCACGCGCGCGCTGCGCGCAGGAGACGCAGCGGATACACTCTCAGCAGCGGCTTGTGAATCGCGGAACACAAGGAATGAACATGGCTCACTCGTCCCCGGCCTACGGCGCCCGGCGCCGTTCGAGCGCGCCCCGCAACCGCCTGCGCCGCTTCGTCAGCGTCGGGCAGATGCTCGCCCGCGTCTTCCTCGGCTACAAGCAGATCAGCTACCGGGAGAAGCGCAAGGGCGCGGCGTGGGGCGCGCCACGCCGGGAGCAGCATCACTGGTGGAGCGCGCGCAAGTTCTACGAGACGGCGATCCGAAACCAGGGCCTGCTGATCAAGACCGGGCAGTTCCTCGGCACGCGCCCGGACGTCGTGCCCGATGCCTATGTCGAAGTGCTGTCGAAGCTGCAGGACGAGGTGCCGCCAGAGTCGTTCGAGAACATCAAGCGCGTCATCGAGCATGAGTTGGGATGCCCGCTCACGGACATCTTCACGGAGTTTGACGAGCAGCCGGTCGCAGCGGCATCGCTGGCGCAGGTACACCGCGCCGTGCTGAAGGACGGCCGCGTGGCGGCGGTCAAGGTGCAGTACCCGGGCATCGAGCACATCGTCGACATCGACCTGGCGAACATGTCGTTCTTCATCGGCCTGCTCAACAAGCTCGACCGGTCGATGGACTATCGCTTCGTCGCCGAGGAGATGCGCAAGCACATCCCGCTCGAGCTCGACTTCATCAATGAGGGCCACAACGCCGAGCGCATCGCCGCCGACTTCGTGGACGTCGATGACGTGGTGGTGCCGGAGATCTACTGGGAGCATTCGAGCCGCCGGGTGCTGACGATGGAGTACATCGACGGCGTCAAGATCACCGATGCTGACGGCATGCGGGCCTTGGGCGTCGATCCGGCGGACATCGCGAAGATCCTCGTCTTCGCCTTCGCCGAGATGATCGTGAAGCACGGCTTCTTCCACGCGGACCCGCACCCGGGGAACCTGATGGTGCTGCCGGGCCCGAAGCTGGTGCTGATCGACTTCGGCCAGGCGAAGGAGCTCGGCGACGAGTTCCAGCAGGTGCTCGTGCGCTTCACGCGGACGATCCTGCTGAACGACAACGCGGCGATGGGCGTGGCCTTCCGCGAGCTCGGGTTCCGGACGAAGCGCGACGACGCCGCCGGCTACGAGCAGCTTGGGGACGCCTACGTCGGCCGCATCGCGCGCGAGATGCACGAGAGCGGCGCCGGCTGGGCGGAGGGTGCGGCGTTCGAGCAGTCGTACGACGACATCAGCAAGATCCTGCGCACGAATCAGCTGACGGCGGTGCCGCCGGAGCTGCTGCTCGTCGGGCGCGTATTCGGCCTGCTGAACGGGCTCAGCAAGACGCTGCAGGCGAAGACCAACATGCTGGTCGCCTTCGCGCAGCTGGCGGACCAGATGGAAGCGGCGAAGGAGCACGGCGAGCTCGTCGCGCCGGGCGCGCCGGCGAGCCGGCGGCTCCTCGAGGCGTAGCGCCGGCCGGCCGCCGACGCTACGGCGCCGCGCCCGCAGGCCCGCCCTCGCGGCCGGGCGCGCGGTTGCGTCTACCGCCGGCCGCCTCGCCCGCGCCATCGCAGCCCGAGGAGCGCCGCGCGCGCGAGCATGACGCCACAGCGCGCCGCGATGCCCGCCGCCGTCGCGCCGTCGCGCAGCGCGCCGCCGCGCAGGTGCCTGCGGTAGTAGCGCCACATGCTGCGGTGCCGCTCGATGATCATCCGGCGCGAGGCGCTCTTGCTGACGCCGATCGTGTGATGCACGACGGCGGCTGGCTGGTAGACGACGCGATAGCCGGCGTCGTGCACGCGGCGGCAGAGGTCGACGTCCTCGTTGAACATAAAGTAGCCCTCGTCCCAGCCGCCCACCTCGTCGAAGACGCGCCGCGGCAGCATCAGCGCGGCGCCGCTCAGCCAGTCGACGTCGCGCTCCGACGCGTGGTCGAAGTCGGTCATCAGGTACTGGCGTGAGCGGGCGTTCCCGGGCGAGAGGCGGGTGAGCAGCGAGTAGCGGTTGAACAGCGCCGTCGCATAGCCGGGGAAGGCGCGGCACGAGAGCTGCAGAGCACCGTCGTCGTCGAGCAGCTTCGGCGCAACGACGCCCACGTCCGGATGCGCTCGCAAGTACGACGCGAGCGTCGCCAGCGGCCGGCCGGCGAAGTGCACGTCCGGGTTCAGGACGGCGACGTATGCACCCGTCGACGCCCGCACGCCGTCGTTGATCGCCGCCGAGAGGCCGTCGTTGTCGGGCCGCGCGAGGAGGCGCGCCCAGACGTACTCCTCTGCGACGATCGCGCGCGTGCGGTCGGCCGATGCGTTGTCGGCGACGATCACCTCCAGCTCGCCAGCGGCGCGCGCGGCGTCGAGCGAGTCCAGACAGCGCCGGATGCGGCCGGCGGAGTTGTAGGTGACGATGACGACGGAGACGTCCGCGCTCATCGCGACGCCTCGCCCCCGGCGACCATGCGGTAGACGGCGAGCGTCTCCCGCGCCGCGCGCTGCCACGAGAATTCCGCCGCCCGCCGCAGGCCGCGCGCCCGCAGGTCCTCGCGCAGCCCGGCATCGGTCAGCAGCGCCCGCAGGCCGTCGCGGATCGCGGCCGTCGAGAGCGGGTCGACGAGCAGCGCCGCATCGCCGGCGACCTCCGCGGTGGCGCCGGTGTTCGACGTGAGCACCGGCGTGCCGCAGGCCATCGCTTCCAGCACCGGCAGCCCGAAGCCCTCGTACAGCGCCGGCAGCGCGAAGGCAGCGGCGCCGGCGTAGAGGGCGGCCAGGTCGTCGTCGCCGACATAGCCGGGGAAGCGCACCTGGCGCTCCATCCCCAGCTCGCGCACGAGTGCGAAGTCGTCCCCGTACTTCCACGCGCGCTGTCCGACGACGACGAGGCGGTGACTGATGCCCTCGTCGCGCAGCGCCCGCAGCGCCCGGATCAGGCGGCCGCGGTTCTTCCCCGGCTCGAGGCTGCCGACGCTGAGCACGTACGGCGGCGCGATGCCGTAGCGTCCGGCCACGGCCCCGGCCCGGCGCCGGTCGGGCGCCGGCGCAAACCGCGCGGCCGCTGCCTCGTAGACGACGTGCGTCTTCGCGCCGGCGCCTTCGCCGAGCAGGCGCCGCACGTCGTCGCGCACCGCCTGCGACGGCACGACGATCGCATCGGCGATGCGCGCGGCGAGGCGCGTGGCGAGCTGCATGTAGAGCCGCCGGACGACGGGATAGCGTTGCGGCAGGCGCAGGAACGTCAGGTCATGCACGGTGACGACGCGCCGGCAGCGCAGCGGCTGCAGCGGCAGGCTGTGGTGGGTCGAGTGCACGACGTCGACGCCGAGCGCGCGCAGGCGTGAGGGCAGGCGTGCCTGCTCCCAGAGCGCGCGCTGCAGCCGCGAGCCGCGCACCCGTTCGACGCGCCAGTTTCGGCGTCCACGGCCGATGTCGTCGAACCAGCCGCCGCGCGTGAAGACGGCGAAGCCATCGGCCGCGGGCGCCGTCTCCGCCAGCGCCCGCACGAGCTCGATGCTGTAGACACCGGCGCCGGCCGGTCGCGGCGGCACAGACGTGGCATCGATGGCGATCCTCACAGGTCGCGCACCTCCCGTGTGCGCCCCATGCGGCCGCGGTAGTAGTCCAGCATGCCGAGCGTCATCGCCCGAAGCAGGCGCCAGCGTCCGCGCCCGGCCATCGACGCGGCGCTGGCGACGCGCGTCACCCAGAAGTACGCCGTGAAGTACGCGAGCGCCTGCCGCGACGTCGCGTGCTTGCGGACAAGGTAGAGGCGGTTGCGCGTCGCGTAATACTGCTTGAACGGCGTCATCCAACCGCCGCCGCTCGACCCGCTCTCGCGGTGGTAGATGACGGCCGACGGCTCGTAGCGCAGCCGGAAGCCGTGCGCCTGTGCGCGGCGGATGAAGTCCGTCTCCTCGTAGTACATGAAGAAGCGCTCGTCGAGCAGCCCGCTCTCGCGGAACGCGGCCAGCGGCACCAGCGCGCAGCAGAAGCTGGCCGTCGCGATGCCATCGCGGCGGCGGCTCGTCGCGGCGCTGTCCGCACGGCCGGCGAAGGTGTCGCGAAAGACGCCGAGCCGCCAGTCGAAGCCGCCGGCGTGCGTGCTGATCAGGCGCGGGTCGGCGGCGTAGAGGATCTTCGGTACGACGGCCGTCCGCGGGTCGGCGGCTGCGACGAGCGCGCGCAGGAAGCCCGGCGTGAGCGTGACGTCGTTGTTCAGGAAGAGCGCGAAGTCGTCTCCGGCGGCCAGCGCCAGGCGCACGCCGATGTTGGCGCCGGCCGCGAAGCCGACGTTCTCGTCGCAACGGACGTGCGTGGCGCCGGGGAACGCCCGCTCGATCGCATCCATCGAACCGTCGCTCGAGGCAGCGTCCACGACGATCAGGCGCAAGCGGCCGTACTCGACGTCGGCCAGCGAGGCGCAGAAGGCGTCGATGAACGAGGCGCTGTTGTAGTTGACGACGATCACGGCGACCGCCGGCGACGGGTCGTCAGTCATGGCATGGCGGCGAAGCAGTTGCCGCTGCTCGCAGCTCCGGATGTCGCGCGAAGTGCGCGGCGAGGGACGCGCGCCACGGCGGCAGCCTGATGCCGAGCGCGCGGGCGCGCGTGTTGGCGAGCACGGAGTAGGGCGGCTTCACCGAACCGTCGTAGCCGCCGGCGCGCAGCGCGGCGGTGGTCGCCGGCTCGACGGAGGCGCCGCCGATGCCGGCGAGCCGCAGGGTCTCGCGCGCCCAGTCGTACCGCGAGGCCGTGCCTTCGTTCACCAGGTGGTAGACGCCCGCCGGCGCCTCGCGACGCAGCAGGTCGACCAGCGCGGCCGCCAGGTCTTCGGCAGACGTCGGCGACGCCACTTCATCGGTGACGAAGCGCAGCGGCCGCCCGGCGCCGGCCGCGCCGAGCACCTTCGTCACGAAATTCGACCCGCCGGCGCCGTAGAGCCACGACGTGCGGACGGTCAGCGCGTCGCCGCCGAGCGCGGCGATCCGGCGCTCGCCTTCGAGCTTCGAGCGCCCGTAGGCGTTGAGGGCGCCGGCCGGCGCATCCTCGGCGTACGCCTCCGTCGCGGCGCCGTCGAAGACCTCGTTCGTGCTGATGGCCACGAGCCGCGCCCTCACCGCGGCGCAGGCGACGGCGACGCGTTCGGCGCCGCCGGCGTTGACCGCGAAGGCGAGCCGCGGGTCGCGCTCGCAGGCCTGCGTGTCCGTCAGTGCCGCACAGTGCACCACCGCATCCGGCCGCTGCCGGTCGAACAGCCGGCGCGCGGCGTCCGCATCCGTCACGTCGAGCTGGGCGCGGCCGCAGGCCAGCACGGCGTCCGCCGGCGCACACGCGCGGACGAGGGCGCGACCGAGCTGCCCATCGCTGCCGGTGATCAGCACTCGCATCGCGGAAGTGTAGCGCGCCGGCCTGGCGATGCTCGCGGGCGACGCGCGCGCCCTGGCGCATCGGCTACGATGACGGCCTGCCGTCGCAGGGAGAGGAGAGCCGCCATGACCTTCAGCATCATCGCGCGAGACCCGGCCAGCGCCTCGTTCGGGATCGCCGTCTGCACGGCCGTGCCCTGCGTCGGCGCGCTTGTGCCGCACGCCCGCAGCGGCGTCGGCGCCGTGGCCACGCAGTCGTACGTGAACGTCGACCTCGGCCGCGACGGCCTGGCGCTGCTCGCGCTGGGGATCAGCCCGAAGTCGGCGCTCGAAGGACTGCTCGCCGATGACCCGGGCGCGGCGTTACGGCAGGTGGCGGGCATCGATGCGCAGGGGCGCACCTTCGCCTACAGCGGCGGCCAGTGCGTCGACTGGTTCGGCAGCCACGAGGGCCGCGACTATTCGGTGCAGGGCAACATGCTCGCCGGCCCGCAGGTGATCGAGGCGATGGCGGAGACGTTCGAGGAGACCGCCGGCTCCTGGCTGAGCATCCGTCTGCTGGCGGCGCTCGAAGCCGGGCAGGCGGCGGGTGGCGACAAGCGCGGACGGCAGTCGGCGGCGCTGCTCGTCACGCCGGCGGTCGTCGCGAAGGGCGCGCCGGTCGAATTTGACCTCTCGACGTACGAGCTGAACATCCGCGTCGACGAGCACGCCGAACCGGTGCCGGAGCTGCGCCGCATCTTCGAGGTGCTGCTGCGGGAAGGCGAGCGCGCGCACGACGAGTCCGAGGCGCATCACGCCGAGTGGCGGGACGAGGAGTAGGCTGGCGCCACCCAGTGCGCCACGCGTGAGGGCTGGGCGCCGTTACGGCGCCCCTCCTCCCCTCTGCGGAACGCCTGCGCCGGAGCAGCGCCACCCTTCCCCGGCCCTCCCCACCGCGGTCGAGGGGGCGGTGCGCGACGGATCTGGATTCGGGGCAGACGCCGCAGGAGGCCGCCGGGTCCGGCTTGCCGCGCGCCCGGCTCGCGGGCGCGGGGCCGGGCCGGCGTGTTCTCTGTATCCCGGCCGAAGCGATGGCGATCATCGCGCCGATGTTGACGACACCCCGGGAAGAGAATGACGAAAAGAAATGCGCAACAGCCGAAGCACTACCGTCCGTGCTCGAGCCCCATCTGGAATGCGCCGCCAGCACCTTCGCGCCACGAGGTGATGATGAACTGCAACGGCGTCCGGCACTTCGTCAGGCAGGATCGCTTGAGCGGCGTGAGCTGGTCCAGTCCCGCGCTCACGAACAACATGCCGCCGAGCCGCGAGGCGTTGTCCGAAAGCCAGGCCACGTCCCCGAGCAGGGCTTCGACGACAAGAGCGACGGCAAACGCGAAGGCGCCAGCCACCAACCAGACCAAGAGATATGCGCTGACGAAGATCCAGGTCGGCTCGAACGCTCAGCACGCAATACGAGAAAACGGCAATGTGTACCGCCGAACGTATCGGAATTTGACGCGCTCGGTTGTCGCCTCATCGTGGTGCGGAAGCCCCCGGATGCTGACGACGGTGGGATACAGCGTCGTTCCATCAGGCCGGCGAGGCCTGCTTGCGCCGTCAGCGCACAGAGAGCCGGCGATGCGGGATTGTGTTCACCCAACCGCGGTGCGCGTGCGCCGAACGCGCCGGCAGGGCATCGGCATCCGATGCCGTGCACCACTGGGGGGCCGCGATCCCGGAAGTGACGCGCGTGGTCCGTGCTCCCGTCGCCGGCCTTCGGATGTCCGTCCTCCCGCAGCCGCCTGCTACAGGCCTTCGCGGACGAGGTTGTCGACGGCGAATTCGTAGTAGGTCACCGCTTCGGGGAAGCCGATGTTCTCGCGGTCGAAGGCGACGGCGACGGGGCGCCCGTCCTCAACTTCCAGGTGCGCGCAGAGCCGTGGGAACATGAAGATGCGCATCTGCGGCATCGCCCCCTCGCCCTGCAGCAGCTCGGGCTTGCGCCGCAGCAGCTCGATGTACGCCTCGCCGGCGCGCTGCACGACGTCGCGATGATCGCCGGCGCGCAGCGAGGCGTGCGCCGCCTGCAGTGAGGCGCGCAGGCCTTCGTCCTGGATGCGGTCAACTTTCATCGGAACGCCCTACCCGTACCCGTACGTGTCGCTGCGCCTGCTCTCGGGCACATCGCCGGCACTCCGGAGCAGTGACGGCGCGACGCGGGAGAGACAGCCTCAGATCGACGAGTTTATCGCGAACTCGACGCCGTCGAGCTGCTCGGCGCGCCACTTCTCGTGCATCTCGTGGCGCTCCTTGAACTCCGGCAGCACCTTCGTGCCGAAGCGGTAGATGGAGTCCATCACGTCTTCGTGTTTGCGGGCGCCGGACTGCGCGACGAAGATCATCACGTCGAGATGGGCGTCGTCGTAGCGGCGCAGGGTGTCGCGCACGAAATCCGGCGAGCCGATGCAGCCGCCGCGCTTCGCCGCCCGCCAGAGCGCGCGCTTCACTTCGTCGTCCGGCTCGACCTCCTCGTTGCCGCCGCCGAAGCCGCCGAACCCGCGGCCGCCGAGCACGCCCATCCGCTTCTCCTCCGGCGTGTCGCGGAAGTTGCGGTACAGGTGCGTCTTCGACGGCTGGTGCGCGGCGCCGAGCGGGCTGTAGTAGTAGCCGAGCGAGTAGCTGAAGAACTGGGTCCCCTCGCGGCCCTTCTCGACCGCCTCTTCGTCCGTCTCGAAGCAGGACAGCGACGACAGCACGGCGAGCGCGGGGTTGATCGCGGCGCCGATCGGCGTGCACTCTTCGCGCACCAACTCGAAGTACTGCTCGACGCGCTCCTGCGCTTCCTCCGGCGTCTCGAAGGCGAAGCCGAGCGAGCCCATGCCGAGCCGCGCCGCCACCATCGTCGTCTCGCGGCGGCTCGACGCGACCCAGAGCGGCGGATGCGGCTTCTGCAGCGGCTTCGGGATGACGTTGCGCGACGGCATGCCGAAGTAGGCGCCCTCGTAGCCGGGATACGGCGACTGCGTCATCATCTTCACGCACTCGCGCGTCGCCTCTTCCCACATGAGCTTCTTCTCTTCGCGCGCGACGCCGAAGCCGCCCAGCTCCATCTCCGACGCTGACTCACCGGTGCCGAACTCGACGCGGCCATCGGAGACGAGGTCGAGCGTCGAGATGCGCTCGGCGACTCGGGCCGGGTGGTTGTAGCGCGGCGGCATCAGCGCGATGCCGTGGCCGAGGCGAATGTTCTTCGTGCGCTGGCTGGCGGCGGCGAGGAAGATCTCCGGCGCCGACGAGTGTGAGTACTCTTCGAGGAAATGGTGCTCGACCTCGAACACGTAGTCGTAGCCGAGCCGGTCGGCGAGCTCCACCTGCTCGAGGGCGTGCTTGAGGATCTGGTGCTCGTCCTCCGGCCCCCACGTCTCCTCATCGTATGGCCGCGGCAGTTGGTGTTCGTAGAACAACCCAAACTTCATGGTTCAGTCCTTTTGTGACCCACAGATGGACACAGACAGGAGCATGCGTGTTCCGCTCCGGCCGCTTCGCTATCTGCACGCATCCGCGTCATCTGCGTTCCCCCCTACCGGCCGCCGGTGACGCCGCCCGATTGGACCAACAGGTCTTCGAGCTCTGCCTGCCATTCGAGGGCGGCGCGCCGCTTCTCCCGCGTATCGGCCAGCTCTTCGTAGACCGCCTGGCTCCACTGCAGGTGCCGCTCTTCCTCCAGCAGGATGTGCTCGATGATCCGCACCGTCGGCGCATCGCAGACGCGGTCGGTGACCTGGATGTGGTGCCGGTAGTAGACCGCCAGGTGCGTCTTCAGCACCCGGTAGAGGCCGACGAGGCGCAGCAGCTGGTCGTCCTGCAGCTGCATCGCTTCGACAAACTTCAGGAACTGCTCGTTCGGCGGCTCCGCCTTGTTCGACCAGCGCAGCGTCGGCGGCAGGGTCTCTTCCATTTCGTCCGTCACGCGCAGTTCCGGCAGCCGCTGGCCCAGCCAGAGCGCGTGGATCGAGTCCTCGTAGCAGTGGCGGCCGAGGTTGAACTTCACCTTGACGAGCGGCATCGACGACGCCCAGCCGCCCTCCGTCGTCATGCACACCTGCTCGGCGAACCGATAGTGGATCAGCCGCCGCGCGTTCTCGTCGACGCCGAAGGCGCCGCCGACCGTATCGAGATCCACCGCCAGCTCAGGCATCGGCCGCGCCTCCCGCGATCTTCGCCAGCGTGCGCGCGACGAGCGCCTCGCGGTCGAGCTTCAGGCGGCGCTGGTTCGCCGCGTAGGCGCGGGCGCGCTCGCGGGCCGCTTCGAGCTGCGGCGGCGGCACGTCGTACGCCTCCGGGTGGATGCAGTCGATGGGGCACACCTTGACGCAGATGCCGCAGTCAATGCAGCCGTCGCGGTCGACGACGTGCGTGCGATGGCCGGTCGAGAAGTACCTGATCGTCTCGGTCGGGCAGACGCGCCGGCACCAGCTGCAGTTGATGCACTTCGCGAGGTCGATGGTTACGACGGCCATGCGCCCGGTCCTGCCTCCTCGAGCGAGATCGTACGGCTACGGTGAAGACGAAGGACGCGGGCTGCGCGTGGGAGTGGAGCGGGAAGTGCCTGCCCCTGCGGCGTCCTGGTTCCGAAGATATTCTTCGCTTCGCTCGGAACGACACCCGGCATCGCCATGGTGTTCCCTCTCCGGTGATCCCTCTCCCCGGCCGCGCGCGACCGTGGAGCGCACGTCGGCGAGCGCGATCCACCTCATCCTCCACCCGCTGCGCTCGCGCCCGGGCGCAGGCGCACGCCAGCCGGACGCTCGCCGGGCGCGGCCGTTCACGTCAGCCGAGCGCCGCGTTCGCCCGCGTCATCTCATCGGCGAAGAACTCACGCAACTCGGCGCTCTGCTGGCCGCTCAGGCGCGCCCGGAAGGCCTCGGCCATCGCGTGCACGCGCAGCGCCTTCGCCTCCTGCTCCGGGTTGTCCTCCGTCAGCTCCTTCACGAAGAAGTCGCCGATGGCGGTGTGCGTCACCTCGTCGGCCCAGTTGTAGTCGTAGCAGTGGGCCATCAGGTGGTCGCCGATCTTCTCGCCGACGGTCGACGTCTCCTGGAACAACGTCAGCGCGCCGCCTTCGAGCGAGACGTTGGTCATCGAGAGGCTGACGACCGGGTCGCGCATCAACTGCTCCGGCATCGAAGCGTAGCCCTGCTGCATCGCCGCGACGCCGCCGTCCGCCGCCGCCGCGCTCGGCGGCGCGCCGCCGGCGAGCGTGTCCGGGTACTCGCCGATCGTGCCGCCGTAGGATTCGATCAGCCCCTTCGCCAAGTTCGCGTGGCGCACTTCGTCCCAGGTCTGCCGCGCCATCGCCATGATCAGCGTCGGCGGCACGTCCCACTCCTGCCACTCGACGACCTTCCGGCTGAAGGCGTCGATGCCGGCGAACTCGGCGCTGGCGATGCCGCTGACGAGCGCCTT
>JADEYI010000857.1_pt1 | contig 31466 bp, 31 predicted proteins | sample 8542331 | NCBI WGS metagenome assembly JADEYI01 (sample SAMN16510988, study PRJNA670497) | mine drainage metagenome | isolation source: biofilm near Copperflume 1 | place: Germany: Marsberg coppermine Kilianstollen | collected 2018-02 | reverse complement strand
CCAGTGGCCCGGCGTCCTGCCCTTATCTATACATTTTCTCCACTGCTAATCTGACCGCCTGATAGTCAACTCCCGATGCGTAGTGTTGCGCCTCTGCCGGGCTGCCTCGAATAGGATTATGGCACCTGCCATAGCCGCGTTCAGCGACTCTGTGCCGCCTGCCATGGGGATGGTAAGCAAGGCGCCGTTGGCGGCAAGGCTGCGGGCTTCCGGCGTGATGCCGTGCGCCTCGTTTGACACTATGAGCGCTGCGGGTCGTGCCCAGTTTATCTGATCATAAGATACCTGTGCGTCAGCTTCGGCAGCATATATACACTCTGCCGCAACGCCTATCTTCGCCAGGTCAGCGCGTATCTGCTCAAGGCTTCGGTCAGCATAAATAGGCAGGCGGAAGTGCGCCCCCATAGCGCTCCGCACCACTTTGGGGTTATAGAAATCAACAGAGCGCGGCGTAAGCCAGACGGAGGATACTCCTGCCGCCTCAGCAGTTCTAAGCAGCGTGCCCAGATTGCCGGGGTCCTGTACATCGTCGCAAATTAAAGTGAGGGGCATCTCTATTGGTGCAGGCGGATCGGGCCACTCTACGAAGTGGAACGCAGCCACTATACCCTGCGGGTGTAAGGTTTGGCTCGCGGCCTCTATAGCCTTTTCTGTAGCCTCTGTTATGTGCGCTCTATCTCTGGGCCCGTGTGGGCGCAGCAATTTGCCTAAAAGGGCTGTGCCTCTCGCTGTCCTTTGCAGAAGCGCCGGGTTGTAGAGAGCTACATCAGGCCACGCGCCAGCCATTAGCCCTTCCTCAACGGCTCTAACTCCCTCCACAAGAAACTGCCGTCTCTCGCGTCTGACTTTTGGGGTGTTCAGAGCGCGCAACGCCTTGACTATGGGGTTCGCGGTGCTGTCTATCATTGTAGTAGGAGCAGAAAGCGGCTATTTTCTCCGAGAAAATAGCCGCCAAACGAACAAATATAAAGCCGCAGACTAGCAGTTAGGCGTTGGCCGTTTCAGGCGTAGCGCCCTCAGTTTCCCCCGCGGCAGGAAGCTCAGGAACGGCTGCCATCTCCTCGGCGGCGGTTACCGCCTGCGTTGCGACACGCTGCACAAGCTCAGGCGCGACAGGCTTACCGCCTGCAAGGGCCACAAGCTGGGCAAAGGCCGCACCATCGCGCACCGCCAGTTCTGCGAGCACCTTGCGGTCGAGCGTAACGCCTGCGCCTGCCAGACCGGAGATAAACCTGCTGTAGGACAGCCCACCCAGGCGCGCCGCCGCATTGATGCGCACGATCCAGAGCTTACGCATATCGCGCTTGCGCACCCGGCGGTCCCGATATTGATAAGCGCGCGACTTCATTACGATCTGGTTGGCGAACCTGAATAGCCTGTGGCGCGTGCCTCTGAAGCCCGATGCGGCTTTGAGCAACTTTACATGCCTGCGATGGCGCGTAACACCTCTTTTTACTCGTGGCATTTCTCTTTGACTCTCCTCTAGGATGCGCGCTGCTTGTTCGCTAACGCGCTCTTTACTTAATGCCGTAGGGCAATAGTGTCTTGATGTTGGCTTCCTGGCTCGGGTCGAGAGGAAACATTTTATCGAACATCCGCTTCACACGCGGCGATTTGCGCCGCCTGAAGTGGCTCTTCATATGCTTGGTGCGCATAATTTGGCCCGTGCCTGTAATCTTAAAGCGGCGGGCTGCACCCTTGTGGGTCTTCATCTTAGGCATTGAGACTTGCTCTCCTGTCCCGTAAACAGTGTAAATCCGCATTCTAAAAGCCTGCCTTTGCAGGTCACAGTCGGTAATTATAACAGATGCGCCTGGGGTGTGCAACTTTGCCTTAGCGTGTGAAACGTAAGGCGTAAGGTATAGGGGTAAAGATAGCCCACCGGTAATCTCTCGCGTTTCACGAGTCCGTTTCACGCCCATCTTTATAGTCGTGTAGGCGCTTTGCGTCTAACGCGCCTATACAACGTCAGCGTACTTCAGCCCTGATAAGGCTGCTCTGGCGATTGTGAGGCCAACATTGTTCCCAAGAAGCAGAACATGGAATCTGCCGAGGCCCTCAGGCGAAATAAGTGAGAGCGCTCCTTGCCTGTAGGCAAGCTCTGCGGCGATATTATCGCCACCGCTCACGAGGGGCTCGGCAGTACCCAACCCAAGACCGAGTAAAAAGTTGGATTGCCTTGTTGCTCCGATGAGGCTCATCCCCGCTTCGGTGGCGGCCTCCTCAAGCGCAGTGAAGTCTACCAGCGCAGTTAGGTCTTGCTTTCCGGGGTGGGCAAGCGCCTTATCGGTGACCGTCCCTGCGTAATAGGCGAGGAGTGTACCCTCTTTGCGCGTCTCGGAGTAACGTTGTGGGCGCGTGTCGCCGTAGTCAATGATTGTTACTACACCGCGCTGCAAAGTACGCGGCAGGTCCGCCAGCCACTTATTCACAGCCAGGTCCACCTCGACCCTTTGCCCGTTCGCCAGGCTGATACCTGCCTTCTCCACGAACTCTGAGAGCTGAGGGGTTGATAGCGACCCATAAGCTACGCCAAACTCGCCGTTGCCCGTGTATTCTACATACTGCTCTTTCAGACCATCCTCGCGCTGCTCAACCAGATGCACAGGAAAGGCGTCCACGAACTCGTTAGCGATCAGCGCACCCTGCAAGCCCACCGGTAGCTCCGCTATGCTGATAGCCCACCTGCACTTCTGAGCATGTGCTGCGAGCTTTGCCTGCTGTGCTGCGGCAAGCGCGGGGCTGATCTCGACCAGCCAATACCGGGCGCGATCGTAAAGCGCCGGATCCATTGTGCGGAGCATGTCGAGCATGCCGCGTGCTAACGTGCCCAGACCAGGACCGCATTCTATTACGTCAAGCGTCGTGGGGCTTCCCAGAAGGCGGTCTATCTCTGCTACGTGTCTGGCAATGAGCCTGGCGAAAGCGGGTGAGGCTTCCGGGCTGGTGGTGAAATCGCCTTTCGGCCCGATGTCAGGTCCCGATGAGTAGTAGCCAAGGTGGGGGTGGTACAACGCCCACTCCATGAAGCGGGCGAAGGTGACAGGCCCGTGCTCATTTATTTCACGTTGAATCCACAACGCCAGTGGGTCATTGTTGTTTTGCGACTGCATAGCGTTAATGATATACTCGACACCGAGATATCGCCATGTTGTACAGATTAGGGGGAGTTTAGAATTGGCAACTTTACTGGTCTGCCCACGTTGCAGAGGTTCTGTCCAACCTGATGCTCACGCCTGCCCGCGCTGTGGGCTGGTGCTTGATGCGCTTGCGCCCACAGGTTCATCTGCCGATTCCATGTCGGGGATTGCATCGCAACGCAATGGTTTTCCACAATCACGAGGTGCAGAGTCTGTGGTCGGTACAAACGATATGGAGTACCTTTCTAACAGTTCTGCAGGAGGTACCGGCACCGCGCCTTACGATACTCCTCTGCCGCGTATAGCGTCGCAGCCTGTGAGGCCGCGTGGTTCAGTTTCGGCAGCCACGCCCGCTGCCGCTCCAGCAAGCTCGGCCCGGCTCGTGCCAAGAGGCGCGATTGAGCTTCTGCCCCAGGAGAGTGTGGCTTTTCAGTTAGGCGCACTCTACCTGACGAACAAGAGGGTTATACTGCTTGCTCCCAGCGTGGTGCGCGCGGCCTTCCTGCGCGATATTGATGCTGTGGGCACAGTTACCGAGCGGGCATCGGGTTGGAGCCTCTTCTTTGGACTGCTGCTGGCTGTGTTGGCAGGGCTGAGTGTCTATGCCTCCTACAATCGCCCGACCTTTGAGGCTACGATACCGCAACTCTATCTTGTTGATCCGATTATCATTGCGAGCGTGCTCGGCTTCCTCGCGGCGCTTGCTCTTGTGGCTTATTTTCTGTGGACAAAGCGCACGCTCTTCGTCTCCGTGAGCGGACGGCCCCTTATAACTGTCAGTGTCACTGATTGGAACTCGCGCAAGCTGGAAGGGATGGACGCGTTCGTAAACGCCTTCTTCCAGTTGAAGGACGCTCTCCATGCCGGAGAGTTCGGCGATTAGACCTTCTTCAGTTGAAAGCTAAGGCCCTTCGCCCGCCCGCGTGGGCTTTCATGCGCAACCTTGGGCGCAATATCGGTGCTGCGGCGAAATTCTACCTTTGGAAGCTCTCACTATTCATCAGGCGTCAGCTTTTGATGCCCATTAGTTGGCGGGCAGAAGTGGGGCATGCCTGCCGCCGGGAGCGGTGTGCCGCAGAGAGGGCATAGAGGCCGCCCGCCCGATATTACTTCGAGGCTGTTGGCTTGCAGCGCCTCCATCTGCTTGCGTGTCGCCAGACAGCGGAAAGTGGGAGTATCCTCGTCAGGAGACTCGCGCTCGACGGCTTCCAGTGCTATCAGGTCGCGCTGAGGGTCATAGCGCAAAGCTAGCGTGCCTATGTATATCTCTGTATCGGGCTGCGACGGAAAGTTGGGTGGTTTGGGGTTGCTGCTGGGTGATGTGCCTGAGAGGAAATCATCGCTCCTCTCAGCGTCCACTTCAAGGAGCATCCTGGCGATAGCTTCCGCCAGTGCCTGTAGCTGCTCTTTCTCCAGCCATAGTTGAGCCGAATTCGCTTCGCTCAGCACGAGCAGTCGGAATGTGCGTTGCCCGGGCACACCGACCGATTCCGCCCCTATCCAATCCACGCGACCCATATTATGGCGTGGTCGTCTCATGCTCATTGTTCCGCTCTCCCTCTACCTATAATTCAGCAGCTTTCTTGCCTTTTCCCTCATGCGATTATGCCGGAGCCAATAATAGCAATAGTTATACCCGCTTCACCCACTTCCTGGGCGATATGCTGAGTGCGACACCGCTTCTTGCCGCAAAGTGGCCGCTCCTGTATATTGTTGTATATGACAGATGCATTTGGAAACGATTATGGCACACCCCGCGTTACGCACAGGCGCAGGCCGAACCGCCGCCTTTCCGCAGACGCCACAGATAACACGGGCGATGCCACCTCTACAGCGCTCACCCCAGAGTTTGTCGGTCTCGCGGTGGCATTTGGCAACACTTTACTCTTCATCGGGTATGAAGTCAACGGCCTGGTAGAGATCACGGTTTACCCCCGCTACCGCTTCTCCTCTGATGACCGTGTGCATGCGTATATCGGCTACCTGAACGTGCCTTTTGGCGCTCGGTGGGAGGAGATTCTGTCGCAGGCCAATGCTATCTCTGAGGAAGCACAACGAAATTACCGGACCGCTGTAACGCACCGCGCAAACGAGATGCGCTTGCACGGCTCGCGCTACGAGACGGCTTATGATAGCATTACCGGCATCTTCCGCGAGTGCTGGCATGGCTTCGCTCTGAGGTTAGAACGGGAACAACCCGTTGTGAAGAGCAATATCACCTTCCAGGGGAAAGCGCCCGGCCCGGTGCTCGTCACCTGGCGTGGCGAGCCATACACCTTGCAAGTTTACACAACAGGCTCTATCCTGCTCCTGAAAGGTGATAGGCGCTCGACGCTGGCGAAGTCGTAGGATAATCAAGGATTAGCTGCCGTGCTACTAACCCTTGCCGCCTTACCTCTGACCCCTGATCTATACTCCGCCACCGCTTGCTTGAGTGTGCCCAGCGCGAGCGTCGCGCAGCGCGGGCGGCTCATCACAACCTCGCGGCCTAACTCGTCTATGATGACATCCTGCTGTAGCTCTTCGATCTCCACGAGGGACGCTCCTTCCATCTGGCTTGAAACAAGCTCGGCTGCCGCCTGGCTGATCGTGCATCCGTCACCCTCAAACCTTATCTCTTCTATCTTGTCGTCCGCCCCAACCTTCATGTGAATTGTCACAATGTCGCCGCAGCCGGGGTTGCCGCCATTCACCGAGATGTCAGCATCTTCAAGAGGTCCTCTGTGCGTAGGGTTCTCGTATAAATCCAACAGATATTCTATAGCTGATTGTCTATCCACCACGTTATTCCCTTTACAATGGTATAGCTGTTTGCCCATGTGTATCTTCTAATTATACCTGATTCAGGCAAGATTCGGGCCCGTGCGGTAAGCCAACCCCCTACCACCTGACGTGAATAAGTAAGCAAAACAGGTGCCGGACGAACAAACGTCCGGCACCTGTTTACGTAGCTCCGCGACCAGGATTCGAACCTGGAACATCCTGATTAACAGTCAGGCGCTCTACCGTTGAGCTATCGCGGAATACTTCCTGTGACCCTCCCAGAAGGCACGCTGAATTATACTTGGGCACGCCTGCTTTGTCAAGCTTTTAGAGGCCGGTGCTGCTCTGCATGATGCCGCCATCTATGAAGAAGGTTGTGGCGGTGACGTAAGCGCTCTTATCGGAGGCGAGCCATGCCACCAGGCCTGCGATCTCTTCGGCCTTAGCTAACCTGCGCTCAGGTATTTCCTGGTTAAGAGCAGCCAGCTTCTCAGGGTCGGTGGTCGTGCCCTTGTTTATCGGCGTGTCCACCGCGCCGGGCCCCACTCCTACAACTGTGATCTGGTGCGGGGCAAGCTCTACTCCCGCCGTGCGGGTGAGCATTCTCATGCCGCCTTTGGCGCAGCAGTAGGGCGTATTGCCGGGCATCGGCCAGTCCTCATGCACCGACGAGATATTTATTATCCGGCCCGGCCCTCCTTGCTTTATCATCTGTTGTGCTGCCGCCTGTGCGCCGAAGAAAGCGCCTTTCAGGTCTACTGCTATCACCCTGTCAAAATCCTCTTCGGTGGTGTTGAGTATGGAAGTGCGTGTCTCCATGCCCGCGTTGTTGACCATGATGTCCAGGCGGCCAAAGCTCTTTACCGTCTGCTCAACGAGTGCGCGTACGTCGGCCACTTTCGATACGTCGCCCTGCACCACCAGAGCCTTACCTCCGCTACCCTCTATCTCTGCTTTCACGGCGTTAGCCGCCTGCTCGTCGCTGTGGTAGTTGATTGTCACCGCCGCGCCTTCTCTGGCAAGCTCTACGACGATTGCTTTGCCTATGCCGCTGTCACCGCCGGTGACGATAGCGACTTTGTTCTCAAGCGTCATCTTCTTCTCCCATTTAGCTCTCCTATCCAATAGCCTCTGATAATCTCGCCTGATCATCTACTTGCATTACGCGTGCCGCCTCCAAAGCAGGCTTCATCGCCGCCCAGTGAAGCGGGAGCGTGCTTTCGATGTGCTTGTCCGCCCAGCGCCACTTGTGCTTCGACCTTGCAAGCACAGAGCCAACAGCATTATCGAGCTTACGCGCTTCCAGTATGCCGATGACGTGCTGTGCGCGGAAGTAGTTCGACTGCCATGGCTCCGCCGATTGTAGTCCGCTGCGGATCATCCACTGGACGCCTGCGAGCGCATCACGCTCGTTGCGCCAGAGGAGATTAGCGGGGCTGTTCTGTGCGATAAAGGCCAGGTCGCGGGGGAATCCGAAGGCAGGAGCAAAGATCGGGTTGTGTATCACCCTGTCGCTTGCTCGCACTGATTTTCCCCTGTTTATCGCGTAGAGGAACGTACCGTCAAAAGCGCCCGCCGACACGAAAAGCTCAGGGTGCTGAGCCGCAATCTTAATCGACTCGAAGCCTCCCAGAGAGAAGCCATCCACCGCCCGTGCGCCTCTTTCGGCCAGCGTGCGGAATCGGCTGTCTATATAAGGCAAAAGCTCCTTGAGAAAATAGTCTTCAAAGCGCCCGGTGCCGATGCCGGGAGCGCGCTGGGCAAGCTCCGGTGCGCGGAAGTTGACAAGCATGCCAGGTACGCGATTGTCGTCGCTGCTGATGCCGGGGAAGACAAGGATCATAGGCCCTACTTTGCCGTCGGCAAGCAACGCTCGATAAACGTCAATAACAGTTCGGCCCTGGCGCGATTTATCCTGCCGCCTGTGTACCCACTCGCGCTCGTGCCCCCTGAAGAGGTAGAGCACAGGATAACGCTCTCGTGCATTAGCTAGCCGGTTGTAGCCAGGCGGCAGCGCTATGTAGAACCCCTTGCTTACCCCAAGGGTCTTGCTCTGGATAGTGATGTGCCGCACCCGTGCGTCTATAGGTTTTTGTTCAGCGCGCTGCAGGATGTAATGGTGAGTTGGCGTTGTCTCGTCTGGCATAGGGTCTATTATACTGTCGTCCAGGGATTTTCGGCAAAAGGCGTCAGTGGCGTAAGTGTTCAGACTTGAGGTGGAGGGAAATCTGGGGCACACCCCCAGAACCCCCGTCAGGAGACTGTCGCCCCCTGTACCCCCCTCTTTGCACCCCTATTCTGAACATTAACGGCAAGCAGATGCAGTTAGAAGACTATTTCGACTTCCGCAGCCCCCAGGATGTCAGGCTTACAGGCACGCAGATCGGAATCGAGGTTATTCTTTACAGCTACATTCACGGCAAGCAGACCGCTGAGGAGATTGGACGCAACCATCCTTCTATCTCCCTCGAACAGATCTACGCGACCATTCTTTACTACTTCCACAATCGCCTGGAGGTGGAACGCTATCTCGCCAACTGGCTGGAGTGGAATAAGAGGGTGCGCGACGAACAGGTAGTATCACGTCAACCCGATATATTCTCATTACGCGCCAATCTCAAAGAGCGCGAAAAGCACAGCACCGCAAGCTGATCCTGGTACACAGTACAAGGCAGCTGTCTATCTCTCAGCTTACCGAGCAGCGTGCAACTCTTTGAGCGCGCCCACTACCCTGTTGAGAAAATCATCTGCGTTGCGCACGATCCCGAAAGCCTGGTGAGTGCCGCGATCCATTAGCTTCTGAATGACCATCTCCTCCTGGTCTACAACTATGGTATAGACAGGCTCGATAGCGCCTTCGCGCTCGATGAAAGTGGGCAGCATATTGCCAGTAGCTATCGAGTGGAGCATAGTCGCCATCATAACCACCAGCGTCGCGCCCTGCGTGAAAAAGCGCATCTTATCCTGCGCCTCAAGCACATCGGTGATTACACCGGGCAGAGGGCCATCATCCCGTATCGAGCCGGCCAGCAGGAAAGGCACACCATGATTTACAAGCGCGTGCATAATGCCATCGGACACCAGGCCGCTCTGCACCGCGCCCGCGATGCTGCCAGCATGGCGCACCGTGTTTATCGCGTCCATGTGGTGCCTGTGACCACCCAGCACAGTATGACCCTCTATATCCATACCAAGGGCTGTGCCGTATAAGGCTCGCTCAAGGTCATGCACCGCAACAGCATTGCCCCCGAAGACCGCGCCCACGTAGCCGTTGGCTATCAGCCATGCCATGCTGTCACGAGCGCCCGCATGCACCACCGCCGGACCCAGCACCCAGATGCTGCGCCCGTTGCGCGCCTTATCCCAGGCGATCAATTGCGCTATACGCTGATAGTTAAGCGGGCGCTCACGCGATGCACCGCTCGACATGAACTTGAACGCCTCGTCCGGCGAAGCGTCGTCCGGCGAAGCGCCCGCAGGCAAAAAGCCGCCAGAGTGAACCAGAAGGCCGGTGCTGCCATCCTCGGCCTTGCCAACCACCACCTGCTGTCCCGCCCTCACTCTGCGTATCTCCAGGCAGGCGAACTCCTGAATCCTTTCGTCCCACACAACGAGCGCGTCCATGCGCGGGCGCTTCACGAGCAGCCAGTTGCCGTTGCGCTTTATGTAGGTGGGAAAGTTGGTGGAAGAATAGAAGGACGCAGGCGCCAACCCGTCGGCGGGGGCAGGCTCCATCTCTTTGTCAGGCGTATCAGCAAATATAGGCCGTGCGAAATCAGGGGGGGTATATTCCAGGTCAAAGTTATATTGGTGGGTAGCCAGTTGTCTCCTCCAGAAGCGCACGCCTGTGTAGGCATTGCTGCTTTACCGCATTATACGCAGCAATAGGAGAGTTTTTCAACCGGAGAGTTGCCGTTGCCGGGGCAAACACGCCTAAGTGAAGGCCGGCTACAAGCCTTCGTCATTCACGCCAGGCAAACGGCGCCACGGAACGCAAAGATGCAACGGAGGCAAAGAGCGCAAAAGATGAAGAGTGGTCCGCATATAACTGCGGACCACTCTCGCCGGAAGGGTATGGTATTTTGTAGGGAGATTACCCTCTCTACTTCTCTTCTGTGCCTGTGTTCTCAGTGGCTTGCGCATCGCCGCGTGCGCGCACTTTCAGGAGAGCGCCAACGGCGGCTGCGCCGAGACCGGCAGCCACAAAGAGAGGTCCGGGGAACGCAGAGGGCGAGCCGGTTCGCGGCATACCCACTGTGCCACCACCTGTGCCACCACTCGGAGCGCCTAGCAGAGGAGTGACCGCGGCCAGCACATCACTCACCGCAAGGGGTGCGCCGAAGGCAGGAGAAGGTGCGGGGTCGTTCATAACGGCGCGCAGTACAGAGGCATGCATCGCTTCCACATCGTGGATAGAGGCGGCGGCTGCCAGTATGCCTTTGTCCTGGATAAGGGGGGCCGCGCCAAGATAGGCACCAGCACCCACTTCTTCAACCTGGGCGAAGAACTTTACAAGGTCAGCCTGGCTGGCGAAGCTAGGGAAGCTGTAGCTTGCTTGCTCGGCAACGGGCGTGCCGCCGAGCTTATTGATAGTATCGGTCAGGGCCACAACATGCTGGTGCTCCTGATCGCCGAATGTCTTGAAGTAGTCTGCTACGTTGCCACTCAACAGGCCACTGCCGTTAGCCGCGCGGTAAGCAGCATCTTCTAGATGCTCAAGGGTCAGCGCGAACATAAGGATGTCCATGTCGCTGTTCAAGCTCTGTGCCGCGGCAAGCTGTACACCAAGGAGCTTGCCTGGTGTGAAGCCGGATGCTCCGAAGAGGGCGGCTGCCCCAACAGCGGCTCCCGAGCCCATCAGGAACTTGCGGCGAGAGATCCCATTGCCTTTGCCCTCATCGTCGGGCAGAATTATGTTGCTCATACTTATAGCTCCTCTCATAAAGCCTCAAGTCGCGCTTGAGACTGGAAGGTGATAGTTTACTTGTTGATGAATGGGGCAACCTTCTGCAGGACTTCAGCGGGGGTCAAGGGTGCAACAAAGGCATCAGGTACCGGCGTCTGGCCTAGCAGGAAGCGTATAAGAGCGGTGTGGCGGCCTTCGACCTGCATGATGCTGGCGGCGGCGGCGAGTATATCCTTGTTCTGGATGTACCCGGCTGCGCCAAGATATGCGCTTACGCCCACTTGCTCCACTGTCGCCAGCAGGTTCAATACGGTGTCACGGTCGGTGAGGGCAGGGACATTGTAGCTTCCCTTCTGCACCGGCGTACCACCAAGTTTCTGGACAGCGGCGGTGACAGCGTCCACGTGCGCTGCCTCGTGCTGGCCGAAGAGGGTGACGTACTGTAGGTCTACACCTTGCAGTTTGCCACTACCCACGACCGCCTGGTAGAGGGATGACTCAAAGTGCTCCAGGGTAAGAGCATAGTTGAGCACATCTACGTCGGTCTTGAATGGCGCCTCTTGGGCGAAGGCGAGTCCGCCCCCTTTGCTGGCCGCCAGCGCGACCGCGCTGAGCATCGCCGCGCCACCGAGCGCCACAGCGCCTTTGGTGAACTCGCGGTGGCTAATGCCAGTATCGTTCTGGATCTCCATATTGCTTTCTCCTCTCAAAATGTAGAGTTATTTGTACAGTTCTACCCTGTTGCTCCGCTACCCTTCCGGTCCGGCGTAATACAACTACTTACATATACGCGGTCGCTCGGTATTTGGATTTTATTGTCATACCATGCGCGTATTACACCCGTAGCATTGCGTACCGGGCAGGGCCATTACACCTAAAATGCGGCGCTGACGGAACGCAAAGACGCAAAGAGCACAAAGGAACGTAGAGGTTTCATAATGGTTGTATGCTACCGCCAACTATCTTTAGAAGAGATGCCATTCTCTTCGTCTTTGTGACCTTTGTTGACTTTGCGCCTTTGTGTTCTCGTATCACTGTAAGCCTGAAGTGAATGGTCGAAGCGTGCATCTCTCCTTCTCTATTAGATGCAATCGCCCTGCTTACCGGCCGTTGGCAGCTTGACGTGTAGCTCCTGCTGTGCTATAACATGGCACAAATTAGATAGTACAGGTGTTGACGAGAGAAGCAGCAGGACGGTGGGTTGCCAGGCAGAGAGGGGGTGGATAGTGCGAACCCCATGGAGCTGCCGGACGAAATACAACTCTCTGAGCCGGATGGGTGCGCCCTGTACAGCGCGTGGGTCGTTCGACCCTCTGAGGCGTGCAGCCGCGAGGCCCACGCGAAGCACGGTGGTATCACGAAGCAGAAGCTCTCGTCCGTCGCATAATGCGGGCCGGAGCTTTTTGTGTTCGGACGACTGACCACCGCATAATCTCTGCTTCTGAGCAGTACATCCTATAAAACCTTTTGGAATCTTGGCGCTCTCGGCGTCTTGGCGGTTCAACCGTTCCGTCGTCAGTTGTCAGTCGCCTAGCGAGTTACCAATCATGAGGGGAAATAATGGAAGATACTAGACAAGTGCCTACACCCGAAGAAGCGCGTAGCAAGCTGCGAGAGACACGCACAGAGCGCGAGGCGGAGGCTGCTCAGGTCATGGCAGACGAGGATACTGATATAGCCACAGAGGCCGAGGTGCGCGCAGGCGTGCAAACCGAAGAGGCGGATATGTGGGGTGGGGTGAACATCAACGATGAAGGTATCCATGAGGTGATGACCCGCGCGGTCGTAGACGTTATTGTGCGCGATGAGTTGGAGAAGCGTCTGAGATCAGGGCGCAAGCTGCGTGTCAAGCTGGGGATTGACCCCACCGGGCCGCTGCTGCACCTGGGGAGGTCGGTGCCTCTCTTCAAGATGCGCCAGTTCCAGGACCTGGGGCATCAGGTGGTGCTGATCATCGGCGATTTTACCGCTCTCGTTGGCGACGCCTCCGATAAGGACTCCCTTCGCCCGATGCTCTCTCCAGAACAGATCGAAGCCAACATGGCTACCTACAAGGAGCAAATAGGCAAGATACTTGACCTCAATAAGGTGGAGTTCCGCCATAACTCGCAGTGGCTGCGGCCTCTCAACTTTACTGATGTGATCAGGCTTGCTTCCAAGTTCACGGTGGCCCAGATGATCCAGCGCGAAAACTTCTCCGACCGCTGGGACCAGGGCAAGCCTATCGGCCTGCACGAGATACTTTACCCTCTGATGCAAGGCTTCGACTCGGTAGCTATCGAGGCTGACGTGGAGCTTGGGTCAACCGACCAGCTTTTCAACCTGATGGCGGGGCGTGCCTTGCAGGAGGACTACAACCAGCCCCCACAGGCGGTGCTCCTCACTAACATGATAGCGGGCACAGATGGCCGCAAGATGTCCACAACGTGGGGTAACGGCATCTACATACTCGACGAGCCACGCGACCAGTTCGGCAAGATAATGTCCATGAACGACGACGTGATAACGCTCTACATGGAGTCGTGTACGCGCATTCCGATGTCCGAAGTAGAGCAAATCAACAAAGGGTTAGAAGACGGCAGCATACACCCCATGGACGCCAAGAAGCGGCTGGCCTGGGAGATAGTGAAGATGTATCACGGAGAAGCCGCTGCTGACCAGGCGAAAGCTGACTTCGAGCGCCAGTTCCAGGAGCGCGGTATCCCGACCGAGATACCCATTGTGCCTATCGAACAGGCCGCAGGCGGCAGGGCCAACCAAGCAGGGGAGGTTGGCATACTCGACCTGCTGATCAATACAGGGCTCGCCCCCAATCGCAAGCAGGCCCAGCGACTGGTAGAGCAGGGCGGCGTCAGGGTAGATGAAGAGCGCATCACTAACCGCGCACACACCTTGAAGCCTACTCCCGGCATGATCCTCAAGGCAGGCAGGAGTTTTGTAAAGCTAGAGACTTAGGGTGAAATACTAGAAGTCGGCCTTTACTCCTTCGGCGGCCAGAGCATCGCGTATAATCCCCTTGATCCGGTCCAGGTCTTCTTGGGACTTGGTCGACTCGAAGCGGTAGGTGATCGCAGGCTCGGTGTTAGAGGCGCGTACCAGCGCCCAGCCTGTAGGGAAGACTACCCGCGCCCCATCCAGGGTGATAACTTTGTAGTTCTTCTCGAAGTTGGCCTTGAGCCTGTCTATGATGTCGAACTTCTTCGATTCGTCAACATCTATTCTGCCTTCCGGTGTGTTGAAGTACTTCGGCACGTCGTCAAACCGCGCTGATATAGGCGAATCCTTATCCCCTATCGCTTCTAGAAGGCGAGCGCCCGCGTAGATGCCATCATCGAAGTCTATCAGAGGGTCGTTGAAAAACATGTGCCCGCTGAACTCGCCCGCGAAAGGCGCGCCCGTTTCAAGCCGTTTAGCAAAAACATTGGTGTATCCGGTGCGCCACATGATCGGGTCGCCGCCATGCTTCTCTATATCCTCCGGCAGCGCAAGCGAGCATTTAACATCGAAGATGATCCCGCCGCCCGGCTCCTTCTGAAGCGCCTTGCGAGAGTACAGGATCATATACATGTCGGGCCAGACGATATTGCCGTTGTTGTCAATCACGCCCAGGCGGTCACCGTCGCCATCTATGCCTATACCTACATCGGCTCCTTGCCTCTTCACCTCGGCAATCAGGTCCACCACGTTCTCCTCTTTGAGAGGGTTCGGGAGGTGGTGCGGGAAATTGCCGTCCGGCTCAAGATAAATGCCGCTCACATCGCAGCCAAGCGCTTTATAGATCTGCATGGCAGTAGGCCCGGTGACGCCATTACCAGGGTCAATCACCACTTTAAGTGGACGATCTACCTTCACTGTGTCAGTTATATACTTCACGTACTGTGGCTGCGTCGGCTGCTCTGAATAGTCGCCTTTGCCGTTGTGGAACTCGCCACGCTCAATTACGCGGCGCAACTCTTGTACGTTGTCAGAGGTGAGCGGAGCGTTGAGGCCGTCGCCCGTGCGCTTGCGGAGCTTGAGGCCGTTGTAGTCGGCGGGGTTGTGCGAGGCGGTAATCTCTGCCCCGCCATCGGTGTCGAGGAACTTCACGGAGAAGTAGAGCACAGGCGTAGGCACTTCTCCCACATTTATCACGTCAACGCCCGATTCGAGCATCCCCTGAGTGAGAGCCTTCTGAAAGTGGTCGGAGGAAAGGCGCACATCACGCCCCACTACCACGCGCATTCTCCCGCCCTTGACAGGCTTCACCCCATCCTGGGCATAAAGGAAGGTGCCGTAAGCGCGACCCAACTGGTAGTAAACATCATCCGTCAGGTCTTTATCTACAAGACCACGTATATCATATTCACGGAAAATCTCGGCGGGTACACCGGCTTTGCCTGCTGGTGCCATTAGTTTGCCTCCTGCATTGAGAGTTGTGCCTATTGTACAGCAATTGCTGGGCCGTTGTTGCCGCCTTCACCGCCTTCAGTGGAATTACGAATTGCCAGTTACGTATCTCCTATCTCACAGTGCATACAATGGTGCAGCATTGGGACGGTGCGAATTGGACTATTGCTCCCAGGGTGTATTAGCAAACTCTAAAAAGATGGAAAAAGAAGCTCATAAGCCCGAAAACACCACCCGAACGATATGAGCGGACAGACGCACGATGTGGGAGGCTACAGTCCTCGAGAAGCCGACGGCTAGTGGCTTAGTGGCTTAGTGGCTTATCAGGGTGTAAGAACAATTGAGTACCTGCTGAAGCCTGACCCCGCGGAGTGTGAAGTTAGCTAACTCCACCCCAGGGTCTCTCTTATTTACCTCCTGTAACTTTGCCCAGTAGCCCCCGCGGAGTGTGAAGTTAGCTAACTCCACCCCAGGGGTGAACACTTATGAGATTAACGGGAGAGGACAATTGCGTCTAAATTGAGGCGTAAACACAATGCAAATACAGTACTCGTAACCCCATCGCGTAACATACAGGGGGCCAAGTTGGCGTCGAGACACGCTGGGAGGACTGTGTCACGCGCCCATGATGGTCCTTTTCTTTGCCTGCCTGCGGCTGTGGCATCACTTGCTGCCACCCTTCCTCTCCTTCTGCCTTCAGGCGTGGTGCTCAGGGCACTTTGCAATATACCCAATGTGGCGTGTACCACAAAAGCAGCTTATACTGTACCTGGAGCAGGTCGCCTGATTAACCGCAACGAGCCACAGAGCAGACAGATGCCTGCCTAAACTAAATCCAAGATGAAACCCGCATAGGGCCGAGTGGTATACTGCCAGCAATACCATCACCGACCTGTGAGGGCTGTCTAATGAACGAGATGTTGGTCACCCTTTCAAGCATGTAGATTTCACTTTGGTATCAGTTTAGAAGGTAAGCCCCTACTAGCAGGAGGCGAATATCCATGTACTGGGACGAGGAAATTGAAACAATGCCCCGCGAGGCGCTCGCATTACTACAGACCGAGCGACTCAAAACCACGCTGGCCGAGGTTTATCGGCGGGTTCCATTTTTCCAGGAGAGTTTTAGCCGGGCAGGAGTAGAGCCAAATGATCTTCGCAGCCTTAATGACTTGCAGAAGTTTCCTTTCACTCGCAAGAGCGATCTGCGCAATAACTACCCCTTCGGTCTCTTCGCGCGCCCTCTCAACGAGGTGGTCAGGATACATGGCTCGTCGGGCACCAGGGGTAAACCCACCATCGTCGGCTACACTCGCAAAGATATAAACACCTGGGCCGAGGTATGTGCCCGCTCGCTTGCGGCTGCGGGGGCGCGGCCTGGCGACGTGGTTCACAACGCCTATGGCTATGGCCTCTTCACAGGCGGCCTGGGTATACACTATGGCGCGGAGAAAATGGGCTGCACTGTGGTGCCGATGTCAGGCGGCAACACCCCTCGCCAGGCAATGCTCTTGCAAGACTTCGGCGCTCGCGTCCTCACCTGCACCCCTTCGTATGCCCTCAACATCGCTGATCATCTGCAAGAGGGCGGAGTAATGCCGGGAACACTCAACTTAAAGTACGGCGTCTTTGGAGCAGAGCCATGGACCGAGGAGCTGCGCGACGAAATCGAACGCCGCCTCGGCATTACGGCTCTCGACATCTACGGCCTGAGCGAGATCATTGGCCCCGGCGTTTCGATGGAGTGCGTAGAAGGCAAAAGCGGCCTCCACGTCTGGGAGGACCACTTTCTCGTCGAGATAATAGACCCCGACACAGGCGAGCCACTGCCCGAAGGCAAAGAAGGTGAGCTTACCTTCACCAGCCTCACCAAAGAGGCTTTCCCACTGGTGCGCTATCGCACAGGAGATGTGTGCAGCTTCACCACGGCGAGCTGCCCTTGCGGGCGCACTCATGGCCGGATGAGCCGCGTAAAAGGGCGCACCGACGACATGCTGGTGATCCGAGGCGTGAATGTATTCCCTTCCGAGATCGAGCGTGTATTGCTCGGCCACCCTGAGCTATCGCCATACTACCAGATATTAGTTGATCGCAGCGTGGTCATGCCTCGCCTGGAGGTGCAGGCCGAGCTATGCGAGCCTTTCTTCAGCAGCACAGCCGGCGCTCCAGAACGGCTACAGCAACTGCAACGACAGGTGGAAGAAGCGCTCCAAATCGCCTTGTTTCTACACGCAGGCGTGCAACTAAAACCACCCGGAGGCGTACCGCGCAGCGAGGGCAAGGCGGTAAGGGTCATAGAGAAGAAGTGACTGAGCAGCAGCTTGCCTGCCAGATACAAGAATCAAGGGAGAGGCTTACCTGCAACAGGTAAGTACCCTCTCCCTCGTATTCCTCTCGCGCCCAGAAAGAGCGTGAAGCAGTGAGGAATAAAGCGGCCAGGTACTGTAGCTTGTGTCTCCAGTATCTAATAGCCTACTTGGTCCTATTATAACACCCCACTGCAACCCCAAAGCCAGGTAAACGTTAGCAGAATACACAAGGTAAAGCTGCTAACCTGCTACTCAGAACGAAAAGAAGTAAGCTACTTGATGCCAAGCCCAAAGATCAGGCTGGCGCTAACTATTATCAGCACGATCAGCGAGCCACTTACGGCCATAGCGATGGGCCGTCCCACTTTGCGCACCACCCGCACATCTACCCCCAGGCCCAACGCCGACATAGCAGCTACCGTGAGCCACCGCGAGGCCTCACGTAGCGGGTCGGCAATCTCAATGGGCAGCAAACCAATAGACCGCGCAATAGCAAGTGTTATAAAACCTATGATGAACCAGGGCACCAGTCTGCTTACAGCTAAACGTCCTGCTCCCTCTGGCCTGCGGTAACGGAGCGCGAAAAAGAGAACTACCGGGCCGAGCATCAGCACGCGCACCAACTTCACTAGCGTGCCCACCTGCCCGCTCAACGTGCTCACAGGAAAAGTAGCAGCCAACACTTGCGGCACAGCGTAAACAGTCATGCCTGCCAGCACCCCGTACTGGTAGAAGGTAAAGTTCAGCACAGGGATCAGCAAAGGCAGCCCCAGCACCAGCACTACGCCTACTACAGCCGTCAGGGCGATAGAAGAAGCGACATCCTGCGCCTCTGCACCTATTACTGGGGCCACAGCCGCTATCGCCGAGTTGCCGCATATGGAGTTGCCACAGGCTACAAGTATCGCCAGCCTGGGATTCAGCCCCAGCGCCCGGCCTATAGTCATGCTCGCGGCGATACCCACCACAACTACCAGCACTATAGCCAGCACCAACGCCAACCCTGCTTTAAGGAGCACAGGCAGGCTGATAGAAGCTCCGAGTAGCACGATAGCCACTTCCAGTACCTGTTTCGCGGAAAAAGCGATGCCAGGCGTCCATCGAGCGCCTGGCTTCCAGAAGGTCCGTAGCGCCATTCCGAGCAAGATAGCCACGACTATGGCTTCAATTATCGCTTGCCCCAGCGTCTGCTCCTCCAAGAGCTGGACACCCCATGAAAGTAGAGCTATACCCGCCGAAAGGACAAAACCCGGTAGGTACCTGGCGATAGACGCGCTCCGCTCCTTAGCGACGGCAGGCTTTTGGGCAACAGACACAAGCTACTCCTTAATAGTCTCTGCCACGGCTTCTGCATTGTCTGTGCCGCAATAGAAGGATTAACTCCAGCGTAAGCGCGAGGAGAGACAACCCGATTTGTACGCCTTGTCGGCTGTGCCGTAACGCCGTAGTACTTTGCCCCCCTGTGGTTCAATCGTTCCACCGTTCGTGGTTCAATCCACCTTCCTTGGAGCACAACGCCGCAGGCGTGCTATAATGGCAGCGCTTGTGGCAAGTTTCTCGGCAAGAAGTATCACAAAGCGAGGCTGCAAAGGGAGTATAAATTGCCTATTTACCCATATAAAGGTGTGCAACCCACAATTGGCGAGGGCTGCTACATCGCCCCAACTGCCACGCTAATCGGCGACGTGACGATAGGGGGAGGCGCTAGCGTTTGGTTCGGGGCTGTGCTGCGAGGCGATGTATCGCCCATCGCCATAGGCGCAAGGAGCAACATACAGGACGGTACAGTTATACATGGAGAAGCGGGCTGCCCGACTATTATAGGCGCAGATGTGACAGTGGGCCACAGTGCGATTCTGCATGCTGCTGTGGTAGGCGACCGGGTGCTGGTAGGTATGGGCGCGGTGCTTCTAAGCCGCTGCCGTATAGGAGCAGATACAATCGTAGGCGCACGCGCTCTCGTGACAGAAGAGATAGAGATACCGGGGGGCAGCCTCGTGCTCGGCATGCCCGCGCAGGTCAAGCGTGCGCTTACTTCTACCGAGCGCGAGGGCATTTTGCGCTCCTCACAACGCTACATGGAGTATGCCTCCCACTATACAGTTACAAATGAAGCAGATTAAGAAGAAAATACCGGCGTGGAAGGCTCACATAGAGCAGGCGGCGAAGTTGACGATTATTTTCTACCGAGTGGGCCTACACATCTAAGGAGAGAGGGATTGGTTGTGCTCAGAGGTGGCTGCGGCAGCTATCCATGGCAGGAAAGCCACAGGCAAAGCCTGACGCGCCATCAGGAAGAGACCAAGCAACAGGGCTGTGCCTGCTCCAACTGCAATGCTAGCTATGACTAACTCGGCGAGACCTGATGCCAGACCGAGCACCGCTCGGCCAAGTAGAACCAGTACCACACCGCCGATAGCACCTATCAGGCCGCCCGTGCCTGATAGCACTCCCACAAACGCTATACCTAGAAGGAAACGCTGACAAAGATTCAGTAAGCGTGCCATCCTTTTGCCACCTTTGCATGAGTAGATTGGGTCTCTTCTCGCGCCCGTGGAAGAGCATTTAAGTAGTTGAAGCAGCAGTGGGTAGGTATTTAGAGGCTTCATGGCACTTGCTGACAATGCCCACGTAAAGCAAGCAGTGTGCCATGAAGCCTCTGCGGGCTATCTAATAGTACCTTACATGTTCCAAAATGAAAGATACATGGTGAAACGGACGCGTGAAACGTGAGGGATTCATGGAAGGTGTATATCTAACCTCACCTCTTACGCTTCACCGAATAGACACCCCTCACGTTTCACGCCTGCCGGTACGGTATTCTGTATTTGTACAAAACTGGGCTGCGTGTATAGAATATAGCATGAAGAAAGAGGTTGTGGATAAAGTTCGGGAGCGCGCCAGGATACGCCGCGAAGGTGGGCCGGAGGCAGTGGGTGAGCGCGAACCCTGGTCGTGCGACGAGGTGCCGCCTGCTCTCTTCTACATCGGTCTGGAGCAATTCAATCGTGGCGAATACTTTGAGCAGCACGAGTCGCTTGAAGAAATCTGGGCCATCGAACCGCGCGCCATACGCTGTCTATACCAGGGCATATTGAAGATAGGGGTAGGCTTTTACAAGCTGCGCCTGGGCAACTACAGAGGCACGATCAACCACATAAGCGGAGGTATAGCTTACCTGCACCTTTTCGAAGACGGTTGCCTCGGAGTTGAGGTCGCCCAACTCGTACGCGAAGCCGAGCAGGTGCGCGAGAAGGTGGTAGGGCTAGGCCCTGAGAGGATAGGCGACTTCGATCTGACTACGCTTCCGAAGGTGCATTTTATCCGCCGAGTACCTTAACCGTTACGACGCACTCAGGAACTCTCGCGCCAGCCTCTCGGCGCTCTCCTTATCGTCCTTCGCCAGCGCACCATCCAGCACCAACCCCAGCAGGTACTCCTTCACGCGCCCTATCCACGGCCCAGGCTGTCCGCCGAAGATGCGCATCAGGTCGTTGCCGTCGAGAGGGCTTGTGATCTTTTCTACGTCCTCTTGCGCCTTTATCTCTTCGCAACGCTCATAGAGGGCATCTACCCTCGCCAGGGCAGCGGTCACACGCTGCGCCCTCTGCGACGTAATATCAGCGCGTGACAGGGCGAAGAGACGCTCCGTGACAGGGGCAGTCTCGCGCAGGAAGCGGCGTACAGCGCCGTCGGTCCAGCTCGGCTCATAAACCCCTATGCGTAGGTGTTCGGCGACGAGCTGGGCCACCTGGCTGACAACTTCATCAGGTCTGCGCAAACGCACCAGTATATCGCGGGCCATGCGCGCACCCACTTTATCATGCCCCAGAAAGTGTACTTCGCCATCCACTATACCGTATGTAGCAGGCTTCGCAACGTCGTGCAGCAGCGCGGCCCAGCGCAGAATTAGATCGGGCGCTGTGCGGTCAAGCACCTTCATGGTGTGGGGATATACCTCTTTATAGTGCAATGGTCCCCTTTCCATCTCATGCATCTCCAGCATCTCAGGCACGGTGTACGCTAGCAGATCGAGGTTATCAAGCCCGTTTATGCCTTCGCTAGGAACCTGGGCCAGCAGCAGCCTGTCCATTTCGGCCCCTACTCTCTCACGGGCAACGCCGTTCAGCAGGTGAGCAAGGCTGCGGATCGCCTCTTTGGACTCCTGGTCAATGAAGAATTGTAGCTCTGCTGCCAGCCGCACCGCTCGCAGCATTCGCAGAGGGTCTTCCAGAAATCTTTCTTCAGGATTACCTACAGCGCGTACGGAGTGATGTCTTATATCAAGCTGCCCGTCAAAAGGATCATGTAACTCGCCTGTATGCAGGTCACGGGCGATTGCGTTGATGGTAAAGTCGCGGTGAGAGAGATCGGCGTGCAGGCCCGCAAGAGAGTCGCCAGGCGTGACCGCATCCTGAGCGCGGAAAGTCGTTACTTCAACTGTAACGCCGCCAACAACCGCCCCTACTGTGCCAAATTTCTCACCAATAGCATAGAGCGCATCAGGTTCAGCGGCATACAGCAGAGATTTGATAGCTTCAATGGGCGCATCGGTAGCCAGGTCAACGTCGTGCACAGGGCGAGCCATGAGGCTATCGCGCACGCTGCCGCCCACCAGGTAAAGCCTGTACCCGGTGCGTGCCGCGTTACCCGCGAAGCTATCCAAAAAGCTATCAATGTTGCTCAAAAGGTTACTGAACAAGCAAAATGAATTGTCGTGCATTGGAGGAGATTAAAGGGTAGGGGCCAGCAGCTGATCCTTTATCCCTAACACAGCGCCGAAGAGACCGCACTGCCCCTCCTCAGCGCGGTGCGAGAAAAATATATCACTGTTGCAGGCTGTGCAGACGTTTTCTACCGAGATTCGCTCAGGCGAAACGCCTGTGTCAATCAGGGTGCGGTGTATTGCCCCCCACAGATTGAAATATACGGAGCCTTGCCTCATCTCCAGGAGCGGTGAGGTACCCTCCCAGGCACCGCAGAAGTTGGCCCCCACAGCATCTACCACATTCTGGCCGATAGCATAGCAGCAAGGGCCTATTCCCGGCCCGATGGCTACAACCAGATCAGAGGGTATAGAGCCGAAGCAGCGCGACATCTCACCCACCACATTAGCCGCTATGCGCCCAACGGTGCCCTTCCAGCCGGAGTGGGCAAGCCCTATTGCCTGCCGCACCGGGTCGTAAAATAAGAGAGGTGGGCAATCAGCGGAGAGCGCCAGCAGATACAGCCCTCTCGCATCAGTAATCATCGCATCGGCACCCTGGATGCTGGGCGACTCGAGGCTCATGCCGCACCCCGCGTCAGCAGCTCCAACGCTGGCCACTATCGTCTGGTGAACCTGCTGGCAGCCCACCATCTTGTCAAGCGAGATACCCAGTCGCTCGGCTAGCAGGCGTCTGTTCGCCAGCGCATCTAGCTGGCCGGGAGGGTGCTCAGGACTGCCTCGGCGTGCGCTCAGGTTCCAGTAAGCGCCCTCCGGCGAGCGTCGCGTCGAGATTGCGTGCAGTAACTCTTGATAGGGGTCCAGAGCGGCTATCCGGTATACGCCCCGCTCCACAGGCAAAAGGGTAGCAGGCAAGGCTTTACCCACGCGATTTGAGTTGGTCAGCAAAGTCGTCCTGTACGGCTTCGTTCTCTCCGCCGGGTCCTCCGGCACCGTCTTCAGCGTCCAAATCTTCCTCATAGTTGCTTACGAACTGGTGATTTGTGAGCGAGGGAAAGTATATCTCTATGCCGTATTCGGAGGCGACGCCAAGCGGATCGCTCACCTCGGCCAGGATGTCGTCAATGAGCGTATCCATAGTCTCATCAGAGCCAGAGGCGTGGGTTCGCGCAAAGCCGGTAGCGTATTCCTGCCAGATCAAGAGTGTGCCTATTATCTGGTCCTCAAGATAGTGCAATTCTATCTTGCCTATATTTACGGCTTCACCATGCTCGTCCTGGTGATCTCCGTCAAATATAGAGACCGCTTCTGAGTAAGGGGTCCGTGCAATGCGCTTCAACTTAAGATTCATTTTGCTCCTTTGGATGGACGTGGAGAGTACTGCGTAACGAATAAGTAACGAGTAGCAAGCAACGAACAAAGGCCAGGGAGATAATTCGCCAGGACCCATCACGCAGTACGCAGTACTCTTGTTCCTACTTCGCCTGTTCGCCTACAACACCCAGGATTATCTGGTCTATTACCTCTTCTACCGGAGCTTTGTCATCTGTGAAGACTAGCGCACCCGCTTTGGGCTTTACCTCTCGCATGTTACCCTGTTGCAAGCTGGCATCAAATACCTGCTTTAGCAGTGGCTGATCCACGCGAGCCGCGTTCTCGGCGAAGTTACTTAGCTGCGTGGGCCTGTTAGTGCCCACAACCATGCTGTTGCCGAGTGTGGGTACATCAATTACATAAACGTTCGGATAAACTTGCAGCATTGTATTGGCGAGGGCATCTACCAACCGCGTATCAGTCGCGGTGCGCCCGGCGTTGATCATTGCCACACCGTCAGGTGTGAGGCGGTCGCGTACCTCCTGGAAGAACTCTTTCGTGGTGAGTTGAAAGGGTATATAGGGCTGGCGGTAAGCGTCTATGCCGATAATGGTCCACTGCTTATTCTTACCATCGGTTTGCAAATAGGTGCGCCCATCTTGCTCATGAGTGGTGACGTTTTTCAGCGCAGAGAGGCCGAAGTAGCGATTCCCCACATCCACTATCTCAGGGTCTATTTCGACGCCATCCACAGGTAGAGGCCCATACGCCGCGGTAAACTCGCGCGCTGCGGTGCCCGCCGCCGAGCCTATCATTGCCATGCTTTTCACATCAGAAGGCTGAAAGTTCTTGTTGAAATAAGGAGCTACCAGCCAGTAGTCCCACGGGCCGCCTGTCAGCACCTTGTTTGGGTTGTAAATCGAGTGTATAGCGTGCCCTTCATTGAGCATCAGCGATACCTGGTCGCCCTGCTTCACCACCTGTATATAGTTGTAAGCCGACTCTTTCTCAAAGATCAATTGGCCCATAGCAGGGGGCTTGATGAGGCCACGCGGGGCGAAGAATGCCAACGCTAGCACCACAGCAAGCAAGCCAAGATAAATCGCGGCGGGCCGCATGACCTGAGCGACGAACAAACCCATCATCGAGAATACAAGAAGTACGACAGCCGCTGTGTAGAGAGTAGCAGCAGTACCGATATAGGGTATCAGGAAGAAGACCGGAATAAAGGTGCCAAGTATACTGCCCAGTGTAGAGAGCGCAGACACCGCGCCTGCTGTGCCTCCGGCGGAGCTAACGTCTGAGCTACGCAAACGTATAGCAAAAGGCGAGACGAAGCCGAGCAAGACAAGTGGCACCGAAAAGAGAATGATCACGCCGATCAGCGAGCCGTAAAATATGCCCACTGACACCTCCGCAAAGCCCGTCAGCGACCAGCTTAGTATGGGCTTCGACAGGACAGGAATAAGGCCGACAGCGAAGCCTGCCACAGCAGTGATACCGTAAAGCACAGAGGCGCGAGGAAAGCGGTCGGCCAGACGCCCGCCCAGCCAGTAGCCAACTGTAAGGTATATCATCACGAGGCCTATCAGGTTAGCCCAGATGAATAAGGAGGTGCCAAAGTAGGGGGCCAACAGGCGGGAGGCCGACATCTCGACGGTCATCACTACCGCGCCACCCATAAAGACAAGCGCCAGCAACACAAGCCGAGCAGCGCGTGTGCGCTCGACAACGCCCGCCACAGGCACAGCCTGGGAGACGCCGGAGGATTGATTTTCAGCAGTAGTAGCCAAGTTCATGCTCCATAACACTATGAGAGGGCGCATCGCACCCTGCCCGCCTATTATACCTTGCATGAGAGTTAGGCGGCAAGCAATTGGATAAGAGCGCTCCCTTTCTCCGGAAAAGGGAACTTAGCCGCTATCAAGACAAAGATAACAGCAGCCTTAGGCTGCTGTTATCTTTGTCTTGATAAAACCCACCTTTGAAAGCTTCCCAGGCGGGAGCAGTTAGCTTACCTGTTGGGGCCGCAGCAGGCAGGGAAGAAGGTGTTGGCATCTATCTTCGCTGTCTGGGCGCGAGTTGCGTTGTTGTTCACCCTGAAGTAGGGCAGATTGCCCGAACCACACGGTTCACCTGCTCCACCACATGGGTAGCCGCTCATAGCACCGCGAGCCGCGAGCCTGTTCACATAAGCGTAGAAGGTATTGCTCGGCGGCACATCCTGGAAGATCTGCGCACCCGGGTCGTTGTTGTATCCGGCGGTGTTGGAGACGATCTTAGAGATCTGCCCCCTGGTGGCGTTATTGCCCGGCCTGAAATAGGGCAGGTTGCCCGGTGGCAGACACGGTTCATTAGGGCCACCGCACGCATAGCCGCCCATGAAGCCTCGACGCGATAGCCTGTTGACATATGGGAAGAAGGGGCTGCTGGCAGGCACATCCTGGTAGATTTGCGCGCCGGCGGTTTCGGTGAAGCCTGCCGAGTTGGAGACTATCTTAGAAAGCTGCCCGCGTGTAACGTTGTTGTTCGGCCTGAAGGTGGTGTCATTGTAGCCGCTGACGATCCCCCGGCAGGCAAGATAATAGATGTAGTCATAGCCGAAATCGCCCTGCTGCACATCGCTGAACGCGCCGCACAAAGAGCTATGCGGGCTGAAGAGATCAGTGTCGCCCACGGTAACGTTGCCCGTTGCGGGCACCGTCAAGTTCCACTGTAGACCCGCGCCGGAGTCGTGCAAGGTGTCGCTGATGATGGTGTTGTCGAAGCCCGCGCCTGGTCCGGTCGTATCGCCGATGCGAGCCCAGATGGTGCTATAGTAGGACTCCATATAAGCGCTGGCGGGTGTGGTAGGCACAAGTTGCTGGTAGAGCACTGTGCCGTTGGTGCGGGTAAAGTAGTCTCCCACGCCGCCTGTTGAAGCGTCATAATAGCCAAACCCGGTATCGCTACCCGCGGTAAAGAGGTCTGCCGCATGGAAGAGCGTGGCAGTAACAGGCTGTGTGCCGCCAACCTGAGAGAGTGAGAACTGAAGCGCCACAAACTCAGCGCCGCTAACATAGGTAGCGCGCTGCGTAAGACGCAAGCTAGTGTTGGGCACACCATTCACGGTGGTTACTACGTACGGGTTCGATGGCGTGCCTACGCCACTCAGTACATTGCTAACAGCAGTGTACTGGTTGGTTGGACGGCCGGCAGGCACCTGGCCCGGACCGTAGACCGTTGTGGTGCCGCCCACGTTTACCCAGAGGTAAACGCCTTCGGCGTCCTGGCCGTAGAACTCGTGCTCATTCGGGTTGCGGTAGCGAATATCCATTCGCGTGTTGTCCTCAACAGTGATGGTGAGAGGAAAGCTGTTAATTGTCTGGTTGGCGTTGGGCGAACCAGGCTGCTGAACAGGCACAGGCTTAGCTTTTGAGGGCGATTGCGCCCACGCGCCAGCGCCGCTCGCAATGAGCAGCGTCACAACAGCCAGCGTGCCCAGCAGTGCCGCAAAGACCGCGGGGGCCTTTTCTATATCCGAACGAGTTTTCATCTATGTTGCTCCTTTCTACTTGCAGTAACCCGGTTCCAATATCAACTCTTTGCAGGGGCAGAAACCGGATGGGCTTGCGCCGCTCCCGACCTTACATGTGCCTTGCAATTTCCAACGAGCCATGAATTTCCGCCCACCGAGTACGTACTATAGGTCGGCTGCTCGAGTCGCTTGAGGTAATATACAATGGTACATAGATGCTGTCAATGAAGATGCCGTCCACCGCTCAAGCAGACCTCTTCACCGTCCATCTTGCCCCATACGTAACTTATAGCACCTTATAGAAGGCCTGCGCATCAGTAAGAATACTTAGATTAGGATTAGACACCGACTTTTCCCACGTCTATTCTGGAACACTTTGGGTGCATTTCAGATAGGGGGCAAGGTTTGAGATAATAGGAGCAAACCAACCAGAACATGGAGGCACCTAATGAAACGCAGCCGTGAGCAGATGAAGGCAAACCTCATGTCACAAGCAGAGTGGGCAATTGATCAACTGATTGGCTGGACTGATGACACCTCACAGCCAAGCCTGGCTCAGATTGAGGAGGTGATAATGAAACTACAAGGGCAACTGAGTGAGCAGATGGCACAGTCGGTGCTGGCAGAGCAAGAGACCTCCACTCAGAGTGTGCCAGGCCCATCTTGCCCCACGTGTGGGAGGGAGATGAGCTACAAGGGGGATAAGGCGCACCCTGTAGAAAGCAGGATAGGTACTATCGAAGTACAACGCAGTTACTACTATCGCTCCTACTGCCGCAAGGGGCTTTTCCCCCCTGGATGAGCAGTTGCGTGACGCGCATTGGAGCGAATGGGTAATCAAGCAGGCAGTATGGCTGGGAGGATTGCTGGACTTTGAGAGAGCAGCCCAAGTATTTGAGCAGATAGGAGGAGTGCCTATCTCTGACAGCACTGTTTGGAGGCTGTGCCAAAGGTGGGGTAGCAGTTTTAGAGAGATCGAGACTGCACAGTGGGAAGCAGCCAACTCCACCAACGCAGCCAACTCCACCAACTATGTACAGGCCGAAGGGGAAGGTTCTAACGTATTTGCATTTGGGGTACAGAGGCAAATCACAAAGATGGGCACGAGCATGGATGGGGCTATGATCCACATTCGTGATGAAGGTTGGAAAGAGTTGAAGGTAGGGTGCGTGTTCGATATTGAAGCTAGTGAGGCTGAGAAGCGCGCATTGGCATTGGCTTGGAAACTCGATGCGGAAGGTAGCGAAGATAGCAGCGAAGATGGCTGTGCTCGTGCTACCAACCAAAGCTACGTGGCTTATCTAGGTGGGCCAGAGGTTTTCGGGCAGTTGCTATGGGGAGAGGCACACCGCAGAGAGTGGGAGAAGGCCGATCACACATCGGTAGTAGCAGACGGTGCTGCCTGGATTTGGAACCTGGCCGAGGAGCACTTCTATGACAGTGCTCAACTGGTAGACTGGTATCATGGAGCGCAGCATCTGGCTTCAGCATCTGTAGCAGCACACGAAGGCGATGCACCTGCCGCCCAACGATGGTTAGAGGAACAGAAAAAGCTGCTATTTGAGGGTCGAGCAGGCTACTTGGCACAGATGTTATCTGACTTGGCGATGGAGGCAGACAAGCAGCCTAAACAAGCAGAGCAGCTAAATGTGGAAGGAGGTTACTTCAGCAACAACGCGCACAGGATGAACTACAAACAAATGCGCGAAGCGGGCTACCCTATTGGTTCAGGTATGGTGGAGAGCGGCGGCAAGCAATTCAAAGCACGCTTCGCCGGACCAGGTATGCGCTGGAGCCGTTGTGGAGCCGAAAAGCTGTTGCCCGTCCGAACCGCTATCCTCAGTTCACGCTTCGAGCGGTGTTGGCACTTGGCCTACAACTCGCCCCCTATCTGAAATGCACCCCCTCACCCCGGGTGCACGCCAGGATTTAGGCAACGAGAAAAGATGATACCCTACAGGTACTAAACATCCCGGCTGAGGCCGAAATCCTGGAGGGTATCATCTATGGAAGCGAGCAGTCAGTTTGAGGCCGTTTGTGACCTCTCGCCAATGCTCCAAAGTATTGTGCAAGAGTTTGAGGGGCTTGTCAAACAGCTTTGGGGCTTTGCAATATGAACGCTCTGCCTTTTGGGATTATACTATGACAATCAGCAATGATAGTCGTATTCCACAGATGTAAGAAGAGGGAACTGATGAAACTAGACCAATTATTATCAGTGGCAGAGATTCCAGGCGTACGAATTCTGGGCGGTGATACCGGCGACATTGACATAATTCACATAGCTGAGAACTCTCGACAGGCAGAGGCGGGCAGCTTGTTTGTGGCTGTGAAGGGGAGCGTTACAGACGGGCATCGCTATATAGAGGATGCGCTGGCAGCAGGCGCTGTGGCTGTAGCTGGCACAAGGGATAATCGCCCTGACGATCTGCCTTATTTTGTGCCTTATATATATGTGCCTGACGACCGCGCGGCGGTAGCGCTATTTTCGTCTGCCTTCTTTGGTTTTCCTTCGCGCAAGCTGAAGGTGATAGGCGTTACTGGCACTGACGGCAAGACCACCACTGCTACGCTGATACACTCTATTCTCGTGGCGGCTGGCTGTAACACCGGGTTGATCTCCACGATACGGGCTGAGATAGGAGGCAAGCTGTATGATACAGGCTTCCACGTCACCACGCCGGAGGCCTTCGATGTGCAGCGCTACTTGTATGAGATGGTGGAGGCGGGCACCGAAGTAGCAGTGCTGGAGACGACATCTCATGCGCTTGCTCAGGGGCGGGTGCGCTGCGTGGACTACGATGTAGCCGTAGTGACCAACGTCACGCACGAGCATCTCGATTGGCATGGCACCTGGGAGAATTACATGGCAGCCAAGGCGCGCCTTTTCGAGGCGTTGAATAGTAGCTATCGCAAGCAGGGCGTCCCCAAGGTGGCGGTAATCAACGCCGACGATAAATCCTACGCGTGGCTGAAGAAGATACCCGCCGACATGCAGTGGGTCTATGGCCTGGAACGCCGCGAGCAGCCCGACATCACGGCGGAAGAGATAACTTACAGGCAGGGCGGCACGCGCTTCCTGCTACAGACTCCGGTGGCCGACTTTCCGGTAGAGATGCACCTGCCCGGCAAGCACAATATCTATAACGCCATGGCAGCCATAGGCGCGACCATGCCTCTCGGTATTTCCATAGAGGCTGTGCAGAAGGGCCTTGCGGCTGTCGAGCAGATACGTGGGCGTATGGAGTGGGTGCCGGAGGCCAAGCCCTTTGGTTTCGATGTAGTGGTAGATTTCGCCCACACCCCCAACGGCCTTGAGAAGACGCTGGAGCTAGCTCGGCAGCTGGTTACGCCGCGCAACGGCAGGGTGATAGCCGTCTTTGGCTCGGCAGGGCTGCGCGACCGCGAGAAGCGCTGGATGATGGGTCAAGTTGCTGCTCGACTGGCTGACCTGACGGTGGTGACAGCCGAGGACCCGCGCACCGAGCGCGTGGAAGATATATCAGCAGAGATAGCCCAGGCTCTCACAGAAGAAGGCTGCACAGAGGGCGAGGACTTCTGGCAGGTGCCGGATCGAGCCGAGGCAATAGCTTTCGCTATCAAGCAGGCGCAGCCCGGAGATATAGTGCTCACCTGCGGCAAAGCGCACGAAAGCTCTATGTGCTATGGCACCGAAGAAACCCCCTGGGACGAGTTTGCCGCTGTTCGTGCCGCGTTATCGGGCCATGACCAGCAATAAGGGCTGAGGATTGGGGACCAAGTAAGAGGTAGTCCACTCAATCCTCAGCCCTTATTGCTGGTTAGAAGGGACCTATGTGGGGTCTCTCGACCTCTATCTGGCGGTGGGCTTCTTCGAGGCGATTGGGGTTTGCCAGGATTTCTGCTCTGTGGGGGTCAGCTTCTACAGGTATGCCTTCTTCGTCAATCTCCTCTACAAAAGTAATTTCCAGGTTCCAGCAGCCATCAACGTCTACAGGCTCGGCGAAGCGCAGTTCTCCATCATCATACATACCGCGCACAGTTTTATTCTTCATGGTAAGCCTCCTTTACGCGCCTGAGAATACAAAAAGCCACCTCTGTGTGGCGGCTTGGGTTATAACGTGGACGTAGCATAGACAGACCCCTTCTCTTCTGTGGACCTGAGCGGACTCGAACCGCTGACTTCTACAATGCGAATGTAGCGCTCTCCCAACTGAGCTACAGGCCCCTGCGTTGCGCAGTCTTCTTTCAGGTAGAAAGGAAGGGCGCGAGTGCGTAGTTAGTATACCATCTGGCCCGCAGGCACGTCAAGCGTGCCGTGCTTGGTAAATGTTCAGAGATGGGGTTGAGCAAAGCAGGGCCCTAAACTGATTCCAAGCTGGGATCTACATGTTTCGCGTGCAGCCCTGCGTGGGTCTCATCCTGGAATCAGTTTAGTACAGATAGGCTGAAATAAGACCACGTTTATGCCGCCAGAGCCTTGCCACGA
>JADEYI010000856.1_pt1 | contig 31519 bp, 28 predicted proteins | sample 8542331 | NCBI WGS metagenome assembly JADEYI01 (sample SAMN16510988, study PRJNA670497) | mine drainage metagenome | isolation source: biofilm near Copperflume 1 | place: Germany: Marsberg coppermine Kilianstollen | collected 2018-02 | reverse complement strand
CACCAGCCGCTCTCGTGCTCGAATGTGCCCACCGGGCGTTGGAAGTTCGGACTAGACCCGCGATTACCCGTCGCTGGAACCGGAGACCGAGCCCGCCGCTCGGTCTCCCTCCATGTCACGGGCACGATGCGCCTCCTCGGGTCGCTCCCTTCCGCGCATGATGATGCGCGCAGCGTCACGCCGGCATGAATGACCGGCGGCCTGCGTCCCTGGGAGATCGAGCATGGCCGTGACCTTCGAGCATCAGCCGCACCCGCGGATCGCCGCGCGCAGGAAGACCCGCCCGGCCAGCACCCGGGACGAACATGTCGGCATCAACGGCAAGATCGCTCTCGCCCTCACCACGGCGGTCGGGACGATGTGGTGCGCCTACGCGTTCGCCCTCCTTGCCCTCCTCGTCGTGCCACAGGCGGTCAACGGCGGGTTGCTCACCTTCATCCAGTGGGTCAGCCAGACGTTCATCCAGCTCGTCATGCTCTCGGTCATCATGGTCGGCCAGAACATCCTCGGGCGCGTCTCGGACAAGCGAGCCGTCGAGACGTACGAGGATGCCGAGGCGACGCTCCACGAGGCCCAGCAGATCCAGGCCCATCTCAAGGTCCAGGACGACGCGATCAGCTCTCTGCTCGACAAGCTCGAGCGTCTCGAGGCCGCGAGCGGCCGGGGATGACCTGCCACGAACCTGGGCCCTCTCGTTCGCGTCAATGGCGGAGGATGAGCGGCCGCTCGGGACCGAGTATCGCGAGTCGAAGGTATGGGCTCACCGGCGGGGCGGCGGTGTGCGGCACGACGAGGAATCCGGCCGAGGCCGGCACGCCGGAGGCGCCGGCGACGATGGACGAGGCCGTCAGCAGCCGCGGGCCCTCGACGTCGTTCGGCAGGACGAGGACCTGCGCCGAGAGCGTGCCGTCGGGAGCTGCCGCGATGGGGCCGAGTGGCGTCGGGGTGATACCGGGGGACCAGGTGAGGCTGACCGGCTGACCGGCGGCGAAGCCGGTGCCGGAGACGATGACCACGGTCCCGGGCGGCCCGACCTTCGGCGAGAGGGTGATGGTCGGGGCGTTGCCCTGCCCGGGCAGGACGATCGCGGTGAGCGGGGCGGCCTGCGGCCCGGACGGCGCATCGTTCGGTACCGACAGAGAGCCGGTCGTCGGGCCCGACCCGCTGGGCGCGAACCCGACAACGGCCTGGCAGCTCTGCCCGGCATGGAGCGAGAGGCCCGAGCAGCCATCACTGACGATCGAGTAGCCGGCCGCCGATCCCGGTGCGATACCGAGCGTCGAGATGGACACGGGCCCCGAGCCGGCGCTCGTGACCGTGAGCGCTCGAGTGGCGGTCGGCGACCCCGCCGCCGCCACCCCGAAGTCGACTGGCACAGGGGTGAACCCGATGGCTGGCGTTCGATCGCGAACGAACACGTCGCCGAGCTGGTTCGTGTCGTTCGTCACCAGGTTGCCCGCGCTCGACTCGAAGGCGACGAAGCGGCCGGTCCCGGAGATCGCGGGCGCATCGGCGCGCCCGTTCGCCTGGCTCGGTCCGACCGCGACGTCCACCCGGGTCGTGACGCCTGTCACCAGATCGCGGAGGAAGATGTCGCTCACGTCGTTCGTGTCGCCGGGCACGAGGTTCGTCGCCGACGACGCGAAGGCCACCGAGCCTCCGTCGGCGGAGATCGCCGGGGCGACGCTCGGCCCGTCGGCGTCACCGCCGCCTCCGCCGACCGACGCGCGCACGAGTGGCGCCCCGGCCGACCAGACGAAGACGTCCTCCAGCCCGTTGCCGTCGCCGGGCACGAGGTCGGTGGCATGTGAGGCGAAGGCCACCGCACCGCCGGATGCGGAGATCGATGGGTGCTCGCTGGCCAGGTCTCCGACCGCTCCGCCCGGCCCGACCGACAGGAGGATCGTCGATCCGGCGGTCCGGTCGCGCAGGTAGATCTGGGACCGGCCGACAGGTACCGTCTGCTGCACGAGTCGGATCATGGTCGAGGTGAAGGCCACGTAGCGGCCATCGGCGGAGATCGACGGCTCGCCGCTCACGCCGCGAATGCCCCCCGCGCCGCCGCTCGCGACCGAGACGCGGTCGAACCCCCCGCTGTCGCGGTCGAGGACGTAGACGTCATCGAGCTCGTTTGTGTCGCCCGACACGAGCGGGTCGGGCGTCCGGAAGGCGAGGAACCGCCCGTCGAACGACAGGGCGGGGTCGCTCGCGGAGGCACTCGTGCCCGCTGGCATGGCCGGCCCGACGGTGCCGTTCGTCCGATCCCAGATGAGGATCGTGTGCTGCCCCGGACCGGCCTTCGGGGCCCCGGAGACGAACGCCACCCAGCGCCCGTCACCGGAGATGACCGGCTGGGATACGGTGGAGAAGGTCACGGCGACGCCGGCCACGATCGATCCGTGCGCGACTTCGGTCGTCGTGCCACCGACCCGATCGCGGAGGTAGACGATCCCGAGGTCGAAGTTCCGCACCAGTCGTGAGGTCCGGAAGACGATGTAGCGCCCGTCGGCGGAGATGCTCGGCGAGCCGCTCGGACTCGTCAGCTGCTGGTTCTGCGCGTCGAGCGAGACGCGGACGGTCGTGCCCGGAGTCTCGAGCGGGGAGGGACCGCCGGCCGGCAGAAGGAGAGCAACGCTGCGGGCGGCCGGTCCGAATACTCGCCACGGCGCGGCGGGACCACCGACTGCCGCCACGCCGAGCGCGAGCGTCAGGACGGCGGCGGTCAGGGGTTGGTGAAGCCCGAGTAGTAGACGGACGGGTCGCACGGGCCGCTCGATGTGCAGGTGACCGAGACGACGAGCGACTTTCCGCTCGAGACGACGATCGGCGTCACGAAGTGGTAGTCGAGGTCCCGGAAGTTCTCGAGTCGAAGCTCCATGAGGATGACCGACCCCCGCGTCAGGTCCATCGTCCCGGCACGGCCGTTCGGGTTGGCGAAGACGAGGTCGGTCACGTAGAGGGTCGTCTTCGAGGGGGTCACGCCCGTTGGATTCGTGCCGTCCACCGAGAGGCGTCCATCGACGAGATGGCCGCCGAACGTTCCCCCTGGGGCCAGCGTCGCGGTCGGGCCCGACCCACTCGGCGCGGGGGTGATGATCGCGCCGCTCGGCGTCGGGCTCCCGGCGCCCCCGCCGCTTCCGCCCCCGCCGCCCCCACCGCCGCCGGCCACGGGGGTGATTCCGGCATCCACGAGCGCCTGCGTCGCCGCGCTCCTGATGGCGGGCTGGAGCACGAGGAGCCAGAGGACGAGGGCGAGGATGAGGAGCCCGATGAGCGCGGCGACCGCACGCAGGAACCATGAGGGGAGGATCGGTTCCTGCACGAGCGTCCCATCGAGCGTCAGGGGCGGCTGTTCGGGTGCGCTGACGGCGACCCTGAAGGCACGCGACCTGGGTGTGCCACGCCAGAAGCGCCGCCGAGGCCTGACGTTCACCCTGGCGAAGCCTGCCGTCCCTGCGGGAACCACGATGCCAGGTGGACGGACGTCGAAGTCGAGGAGCTGGTCCGGGTCACTGCCGGCGATGGTGGCGTTGAGGCGGGTGTTCCCGCGGTTGTCGACCGCTACGTCGTGACTGCCCGTCCGGCTGCCGCGCGAGGTGCGCGGCAGCAGCTCGGCGAACGTGTCGGCGAAAGGCTCGACGGTGAGCGCGCCCTCCTCGACCGCCGATCCAGCCGGGTCCTCACGGGACTGGACGCGTACGCCGAAGGGGATGGTGCCCGCCGCGGCCGACGGGCTCCTCGGCGGTGCGAAGCGGACGGTGGTCGTGCCTTCGGCGCCGGGGAAGAGCGAGAGGGTCCGCGGGTCCGCGTGAGACCAGGCGCCGGCGTCACCGAGGACGTCGATGGCGAACTGGTCGACCACCGTGCCCGAGTTGCGAATGGTGACAGCGATCGCCGCCTCGGCGCCCGGCGCGACCGACGCGGCATCGCTCGCGAGGCGCACGATCGCACCCATCGTCACGGATTGTAACGCCCCGACCCGACCGGAGGAACCCGTTCTTCGGGTCGCCGCGTTGCCCGAACGGGCAGATCCGCCGCGCCGATGCGCACGGGGCCTTGGACGTTAGGTCCCCGTTAACTGGCCGCAAGGGGAATCCGACGAGACTCCCCCTGACGTGGCGACCGGTCATCAAAGGACCGGCGGACGCGCACCGCGGGGAGAACGAGGCGGATGGGCACCCAGGGAAGGATCGTCATCGGGATCTCGGGCGCGGACCCGCTGACGCGCGCGGGCATCGAAGCACAGCTCCGGGACTACCCGGACATCGTGATGACGCGCGACGCGCCAGCGGCGGGGACGGTCGAGCTCGTCGTGGCGGACGAGCTCGACGAGCGGACACTCCAGGACGTACGTCTCGCTCGGACCGGCGGACGCGAGGTGGTCGTCCTCGTCGGGCGCGTCGATGACGCCGCGCTACTGGCGGCGGTCGAGGCCGGCGCACGGGGCGTGGTCCAGCGCGGCCAGGTCACCGGGGAGACGCTCGTGGCGGCGATCGGGGCCGCGAAGCGGGGGGAGGGCACACTGCCGCCGGACCTCCTCGGCCGGCTTCTCTCGCAGATTGGCCGGTTGCAGCGGCAGGTCCTGTCGCCCCGCGGACTCACCTTTGGCGGCCTCACCGAGCGGGAGGTCTCTGTTCTCCGCCTCCTCGCGGAGGGCCACGACACGGCGGAGGTCGGTCGCCGGCTCTACTTCTCGGAGCGGACGGTGAAGAACGTCATCCACGACATCACCGCCCGCCACGAGCTCCGCAACCGGGCCCACGCCGTTGCCTACGCGATCCGGGAGGGGTTGATCTGACGCCAGTTCGATCGCACGCCGGCCCCACGACCGCGTCACCCGGTGGCGATCCAGGAAATTGGCTCCGCGACACCTGGGGTCAGGGGACCTTCGTGATCGTGCCCAAATTCGGGTTGATGTTCGTGCCCTGCTTCAGACCGCGACCATTGGCTACGTCGTAGGCGTCGTTCGCCTGATCTGCGCTCGTCGAGATCGCGGTGTACGCGGTGTCCGCAGCGGTCTTGCTCTTGCCGACGAGCTTCGTGTGCGCCGCGGCCCAGGCCCTCCGGTCGATGGCGACGTGCCCGTCCTCGTGCGTCGAGAGGGCGGCGGAGAAGCGATCCCACTCCGCCTGTTGTGCCGCGTTCGCCCCGCCCCGATCCGCCCAGCTCGGCAGCTCAACGTCCTCCGTGACCACCACGCGGGCTGCGGTCACCGTGTCGTCGATTGTGTCCGTGTCGCGGCTCGGGATGGACGCCGTCTTGCCCGCCTCGGTGCGCGCGGCCATCGCGTTGGCGGCCTCGAGCAAGGTGCCGGAGACGGTGTACGTGCTGCTCGTCGGCGGGCCGAAGGTCGTCGAGCTCGTGCCGCTGCCGGTCGCGAGGACCTGGGATGAGTCGCCGCCGTCGCCCGACCAACCGCCGTCGCCCGACCCGCCGTCCGCGAGCTCCTCCGTCGTTGACCCGAGGATCTCGAGCCCCGACTGCACCTCCGGTGCGATGCTCTCCGTGTCCGTCGAGTCGGCCGTCTCCGCCTCGAGCTCGGTCTCCCTGGCCAGGACTGGTTCCGAGACGCTTCCGGCACGCGTCGCTCCGGCGATCCCGCGGTCGCCGGCCACGATGTGCGCCGCCGTGGCGCTCGCCTGCTGCTCGAAGGGATCGCCCGGATCGCTGATGCGGAGTCCTCCCGCGTCGAACCCGGCGACCGGCCCGGTCCGCTGCTGGACGACGTGGGTGAGCTCGTGGGCCAGGAGCCCCCGCCCCGCAGGGGAGGAGGTATCGGCCGCCGCCGCGCCGAGGACGATGTCCTCCCCGACGGTGTAGGCGACCGCGCCGACCGTACGAGCCGACGCATCTGCGGCCGCGCCGCGATGGAGGCGCACGGACGAGAAGTCCGTTCCGAAGGCGCCCTCGAGCGGCGTTCGCACCGCCTCGTCGAGGGCTGAGCCGTCGCTGTTGCGCGCCGCCTCGACGGCGGCGACCGGCGCCCCGGATCCGCCCAGCAGGTCGTCGAGGGCCGCGTTCCCGACGGTCCGCTGAAGGCCGATCAGGCCTTGAGCGGACAACGGCTCGCGCGGGGACGGCCGCGTCCCTGTGCTCGCCGCTGCGTCCAGGGACGCTGGGCGAGGGCGGCGCGTCGTCGTCGGCGTTCGATGACCGGATCCGAACTCGCGCATGGGTGCCTCCCTTCGCCGACGGCCGGCTTCGCCGTCAACCGCTGAGTGCTGCGAACCAGGGTCCGAACTCGGCCTCCGTCGAGAGGTGGCCGAGTTTCCGGTACTCGCGGTCTGTGGAGTGGATGAGGTCGGTCATGGAGACCGGCCCGCCGCGGGCCGCGGCCCGATGCGCAGCCGCCACGACGATGTTGCGCACGTTGCCGCCCGATAGCCGGAAGCGAGCGGCAAGAAAGTCGAGGTCGATGTCCGCGGCGACCGGGACGGTCGGACGGAGGTGTCGCCGCCAGAGGCGCCCCCGCTGCTCGATGTCCGGCAGCGGGAAGTCGATGAGGACCTCGAGGCGGCGGGTGAAGGCCTCGTCGATGTTGGCGCGCAGGTTGGTGGTGAGGATGGCCAGGCCGTCGAAGCGCTCCATCCGCTGGAGGAGGTAGGCGGTCTCGATGTTCGCGTAGCGATCGTGCGCGTCGCGGACCTCGGAACGCTTGCCGAAGAGCGCATCGGCCTCGTCGAACAGGAGGATCGCGTTGACGCCGTCGGCCTGGTCGAAGACGCGGTCGAGGTTCTTTTCGGTCTCCCCCACGTACTTGTCGACGATGCCGGCCAGGTCGATGACGTGGAGCTCCATGCCGAGCGCCCCGGCGACGATCTCCGCCGACAGCGTCTTGCCGGTCCCCGAATCGCCCGCGAAGAGCGCCGTCAGGCCTCGCCCGCGCGACGCCTCGCCGAGGCGCCAGCCTTCAAGGACCGCCTCCCGGAAGCGCGCGCGGTCGGTCAGCTCGCGGAGCTGCTCCAGGACTCCGGGCGGCAGGACGAGATCGCCCCAGTCAGCCGAGGGTTCCACCCGACGAGCGAGCCGCTCGAGTCCGACGGCGTTCGCGCTGCGGACGCCCGCGGCGAGGTCGGTCGTCCGAATCTCGCGACCTTCGGCGGTCGACGCCAGCCGGGCGGAAGTCGCCGCCCGCCGGATCTGGTCCCGACCGAGCCGGAACGGGAACGACTCGACGCCGACGACCGCCTCCGCCGCACCGGGCGTGTCCCCGAGCGCCTCGCGCCACCACGTCGCCCGTCGCGCGTTGCAGGTCGGGGATACGTCGAGGACGAGCGGGACCTCGGTCGACCACGCTGGGTCCCAGGCGGCCCGGCCGTGGAGCACGCGGACCGCCCGCGCCTGACTGGGTGGCCCGAGGAAGGCCCGGATCGCCTCAGAGCCTCGGCTCGCGAGGTGGTCGAGGGGACCGGCCACGAAGAGCCGGTCCGCCAGGCGGGTCTCCCGCTCCGCCGCCGCTCCGACGACCGCCGGGTCGGCATGGTCGGCAAGTCGGTCGAGGTCGAGGATACAGGGCCGGTCGTCCCCGTCCTCCCCGGCGGGCCCGGGGATCGCGCCCGCGATCGCCCGCGCGTCGCCGCCCGGCCGCTCGCGGAGGTAGACGAGGGTGATGCCCGCCTCGAGGCCGCGCCGCAGCGCGTCGGCCGCCGGGTCGTCGCTGCCCGCGAAGGCGGCCCGAGCCATCAGCGGTGCCACCACCGGATCCGGCCGGTCGTCGCCGAGCAGGTGCGCCGTGACGCGATCCGGGACCCGCAGCGCACGGGTCAGGAACGGGCGCTCCGGGTCCTCGACCACCATGAGCCCACCGTCGATGAGCGGCGCTCCGTCCCGTAGGCGGGCGCGGCCGATGCCCGAGACGATCGGCACGCCGCACAACTCGAGGGCGAGACCGATGCTCGCCCTCCGCCGCGTCACGTCGTCGTTGAGGTAGCCGTAGAGACGCTCGAGCCGGGGCTCGAGGTCCGGCGCAAGAGCAACGAGGAGGAGCTCGAGGTCGAGCGGCAGCAGCCCGAACGCGTGGCTCAACCGTCGGAGCCGCAGGATCTCGCCCGCGTGCTCGTCCATGTCCGCGCGCCGTTCGGCGGTCGCGAGACGGGCCTCCACGCCCGGATCCGCGGCGCCAGGCGCTCGCGCGGCCTCCGTGATGAGCAGCCGGTCTGCCTGCTCATCGCTCACGTACAGGCCGCGGAAGCGATCGTCTCCGTCCGGGTCGCGGGCGCGCCGGGCGGCGACCGTCACGCGAACGCGGGCCTCGATGACCGCGACGCGCTCCAGGAGGTGGCGCACCGAAGCGGCGTCCATCGATGCGGAGGTCGGCGTCGAGGCAGGGTCCGCTCTGATCGACGCCGCCTCGGGTCCCGATCGCGCCACCGAGATCATGTGGTCGCTTGCCTGGTCATCGTCGATCGCGCCGGCCGCGGACCCGGAGGATCCGGCCGGGGTGATCGCCGGCACCGCCTGCCCGCGTCTCTTCGGGCACCGCCTCCGTTGCGTTCAGTCCGGAGGCCGCCTTCCCGCGAGGCGGTGCCGCACCGGGCCGCGCCTCGTCACCGGCGACGCGAAGGCGCGGCGTCTCGAGGACCGGCGGCCCGGCGACCTTGTGCAGGTCGACGACGAACGGCACGCTGGCGACAAGGTCGAGTGACGGCTTCAGCTCGCCCCCGAGGGCGGTCCACACGTCGACGATGGAGCGGTCCGCACCTGGAGGTGCGGCGACCGTCAGTTCCACTGCGTGGGGCTGATCGGCGAGCGCACCGGTCAGCTCGCGCGGCCCGAGCGCCTCGTGGCGGAGGAACGAGGCGAGGCAGGCCGACAGGAGACGGTGCTCGTCCTCGGGGCGCTGGGTCCAGGCTGTGACAAGGTAGGAGAGCCGGATGCGACGCGGTGGCGGTCGTCGCTCGGTCACCCGTCCGGTCTTGTCACGCAGCTCGTCCCAGGCTGCCTCCCGCCGCTCGAGGTCGTCGCGGATGTCGTAGAGATAGACGTCGAGGGTCGGCGTGTTCCGGCGGCCGGCCCACTCCTTCGTCGGAGCATCGAAGGCGATCTCGACCTGGCTGCCGTTCGTGACCTCGCGCCGGATGAGATCGCGAAGCGTCTCGTCGAAGAGTTCGATCATCGGGCCCTCTGAGCCAGCCTGCACCGCCGACCAGCGTCGGGCCGCCCGGCGGCCCCGGCAAGTCGCCCCCGGGCAGCCGTTCGGGCACCTCCGGCCGCCCGTTCGGGCAGCGCGAACGGCCCGCCCGTCAGCCCGGCTGTCCCTTGCTCCGGACGCGATCAGCGTCGAGGCTTCGCGCGTCGGACACGCCCCGGACTTGGAGAGCGACGGATGCCCCAATACCTGTCACCTGGCGTCTATGTCGAAGAGGTCGAGGCCGGTTCGCGGCCGATCGAAGGGGTCGGCACGGCCGTCGCCGCCTTCGTCGGCCTCGCGCAGCGCGGTCCCGGCGACACGCCGACCCTCGTCACCAACTGGTCTCAGTTCGTCGCCACGTTCGGCGAATTCATGGAGGGCTCGCACCTCGCCCACGCCGTCTACGGCTACTTCCTCAACGGCGGCGGCGCCGCGTACATCGTGCGGGTGGGTGCCGACGACGGCGCCCCGGTCGCCCGGGCCGAGCTGCCGAGCTCCACGGATGCCGCCACGACCGCCTTCCGGATCCTGGCCCTCGAAGCCGGCGCCGCCGGCGAGGACATCAAGGTCGAGGTCGCCGAGCCGACCCAGCCGGCTGAGGGCGTCTTCAAGCTCGTGATCTCCCGCGGCAAGGATGAGGAGGTCTACGACAACGTCACCCTCAAGCGAGGCAAGCAGAGCGTCTTCCAGGCCACCAAGACCTCGCGGCTCGTCCGCCTTGAGGAGACGGCACGCGGGGACGTGGCGCCGGCCGCGACCAGGACAGCCCTCTCGGGCGGCTCGACGAGCGCGTCCGTCCGCGTCACCCCGGACGAGTACGCCGGCAGCTCCGCGGACCGGACGGGTTTCGGGGGACTCGAGGCGATCGAGGAGGTGACGATGCTCGCCGCCCCCGACGTCATGGCCCTCTATCAGCGCGGCGTGATCGACCTCGAGGCCGTGAAGGCGGTGCAGCTGGCGATGATCGCCCACTGCGAGCTCATGGGCGACCGCGTCGCGATCCTCGACTCGCCGCCCGACTACAACGCTCAGCAGATCAAGGAGTGGCGCGTCGACCGGGCCGGCTACGACTCGAAGTACGCCACCCTCTACTGGCCCTGGATCAAGGTCTTCGATCCGGTCGCCGGTCGGGCAGGGTTCGTGCCGCCCTCCGGCCACGTGGCCGGGATCTGGGCCCGCAACGACGGTGAGCGGGGCGTCCACAAGGCCCCCGCGAATGAGGTTCTGCGGGGCGCCATCGAGCTCCAGACGCGGATCACGAAGGGCGAACACGACCAGCTCAATCCCGCCGGCATCAACTGCGTTCGCGTCTTCCCCGGCCGCGGCATCCGGATCTGGGGCGCCCGTACGCTGTCGTCCGATCCGGCGTGGCGCTACGTCAACGTCCGGCGGCTCTTCAACTACCTCGAGGAGTCGATCCTCCAGGGCACCCAGTGGGTCGTCTTCGAGCCGAACGACCTCGCGCTCTGGGAGCGCGTCAAGCGGACGATCAACGCGTTTCTCGTCCGCGTCTGGCGCGACGGCGCGCTCTTCGGCGCCACGCCGGGCGAGGCCTTCTTCGTCAAGTGCGACGGCGAGAACAACACGGCCGAGTCGATCGATGCCGGCCAGCTCATCGTCGACGTCGGCATCGCCCCGGTGAAGCCGGCCGAGTTCGTCATCTTCCGGGTGGCCCAGTTCTCGGGTGGGACGGCGCTGACCGAGTGACACACCCTTCCCATTGCCGGTCGACCCGGCCATCGCTCTGATCACGAGGAGGACGACGCATGCCTGCCGGCATCCCCAATCTGCCCCAGGACGCGCTGACGGCGCAGCGCTTCTCGATCGAGATCGACGGGGTCTCGCTCGCCCAGTTCCAGGAGGTAAGCGGGACGGCCTCCGAGATCGAGGTCATCGAGGTCAAGGAAGTCGATGCCAAGGGCAAGCTGACGCTCAAGAAGCAGATCGGGGCCACGAAGCCGCCGACGATCACCCTCAAGCGGGCGGCGAACGCCTCCATGGACCTCTGGAACTGGCACCAGGCCGCACTCGGCGGAAAGCTCAAGGACGCCCGTCGCAACGGCTCCGTCGTCCAGTACGACTTCGAGTTCCTCGAGGTGGCCCGCTACAACTTCGAGGCCGCCTGGGTCTCGAAGCTGTCCCTCAGCGGCATGAAGGCCGGCGACAACGCGCCGTCCGTGGAGGAGATCACGATCGTCTGCGAGAAGTTCGAGCGGGTGAAGTAGATGATGGCGATCGCGCCGCCGACGCCATCCGCGGAGGCGGCCGGGGTGGGGCTCCGCACGGAGTACCCGTTCGTGCTTCCGCGGGGTTACGTCGATGAGCACGGGACGGTCCATCGCGAGGGCACGATGCGCCTCGCCACCGCCCGCGACGAGATCCAGCCCCTCCGCGATCCCAGGGTCCGCGAGAACGAGGCGTACCTGACGGTCATCCTCCTCTCGAGGGTCGTCACGCGGCTCGGGACGCTCGGGCAGGTCAACCCGGGTGTCGTCGAGGCGATGTTCGCGTCGGACCTGGCGTTCCTCCAGGATCTCTACCGGCGGCTCAATCAGGAGGGGACTTCCCAGGCGGCCGTGACCTGTCCCGCGTGTCAGCACCCGTTCACCGTCGAGATGGGCGGTGGTTCGCCGGGGGGATCGTGACGTACGCGGTCGACCGCCTCTTCGAGGAGATCGCGTACGTCGCCTATCACTTCCACTGGCCGCTGACCGAGATCCTCGACCTCGAGCACGGCATCCGCGAACGCTTCATCGGCGAGATCGTCGCCCTGAACCGCCGCGCGGCCCACGAGGAGTAGCCCGTCGTGCCCTGGTCACTGGCCCGCCTCCTGCGCCGATCGCCCGGGGGTCCGCTCGCGCCACCCGGGCCGGAGGTGTCGCCCACCGCCCCGGACGCCCCGCTGGACGGGAACGAGCCGGCCGAGGCGTGGCGGCGGCTGCCGGCCATGGCCCGGGTCGTCGGCCCGCCGCACCTGACCGCGGCGACACGCGAGTTCGTCGAGGACCTCGCCGGGCGTCGCACGCCGGATCCCATCCTCAGACCGCTCGCCCACGATGTCACCGCGGACGGGCCTGCCGGGCTCGTCTCCGGCCTGGCCGAGCCGTTGATCCGGCCGGCCACCGTGATCCATGCCGCCTCCGCCCGCGCGCTGGACCTCAGGGCGGGTCCCTCCCGGGCGCGCGCCACGACGGTGGTCGGATCGGCATCGGCGAACAGGACGATTGCGGACGACGACGATGATCGCATCGCCCCGATCGCCCCGATGGGGGAGTCGCCGAGGACCCTCGCACCCGTCCCGGACGAGGCCGTCGAACCGCTCCGGACGCTGACGATGGTCGGACCAACGCCGGCGGCCGCCGGCGAGGGGGTCGCCGGCGCGTCACGTCGGGAGGCGCCGCGTGCCGCAGGAACCTCGCTCGCTCGGGCGGTCGAGACGGAGCCGGGGGCCACCCGTCCGACGCCGGTCGACGCCGATCGGCGTCCCGCGGGGAGCGCGGAGGGCCCGCTCATCGAGGCCATCCGGCTGCACGGGGGGATCCGCCGACTCGGGCTCGGCGCTCCGCTCACCCATCGCCCGGAGGGTGCGCCGCCGGTCGGGATCCAGCGCGCGACGGTGCGCTCGACGATGGGACGCGGTCACCTGGACCTCGCATCCGACGCGGAACCGCGGCCCGCGGCCCGCGATGTCCCGCCCGCGATCGAACCGTTCCATGGGGCAGTGCCCCGGGCGCCCCAGGCACTTCGAGTCGTGGGGCTTCCGGTGCAGCTTCTCGGCGAGCGCCGCGGACGCCCCACGAACGAGGAGGGCTCTCTTTCGCCCGTCGAGCCGGGCGATGGGACGATGCGCCGCGAGCCATCGCCAGCACGGGAAGAGGCGGCGGGCGGCACCGAGACGACGGGCGAGGCCACCGACGGGGCGACGGCAGGATCGGGGCGGCAGGCGGGACCGCAGCGTCGGCCGCTCGTCGGCTCTCGGGCCGCGATCGTCACGCGTCCCCTTCCGGCCTCGAGGCCCGGGGACGCCGGCGCTGGCCATCCCACGTTGGTTCCTGTCGACACGGGCGTTCCGTTCCCGAGCGCGATGCCGGGTCTCGGACTCGCCTGGTCCATCGGCGATGGGTGGCAGGGCGCCGACCGCACCGCAGGACCGTCGCCCGGAGAGGAGACCCCTTCCCGGGACATCCCGTCGCGGTCGCCGGGTCTGGTCGCGCCGGAGGCTCCTCGGCCGGCGTGGCAAACGGTTCCCGCTCCCGGAGAAGGCGGGCCAGGTGCCGGCCTCGGGAGGCCGCTCGTCCGTCTCCATGGGTCCAGTCCGGGAATCGACGCGCCGTCCGCGCCGCGGCCGTCCGCGTCCGGGCCGAGCGCCTCGCGCCCGATCGGACTCCCGATCGGACTGTCGATGGGACCGGCAGCGCCGCTGAGCGTCCAGCGGAGCCCCTCCGCTCTCCTGGAGCCGGTCGCGGCGGCGGGCGCCGGAGCACCCGGCTCGGAAACCGTCGGCCCACCCGCCGTCGGCCCGGGCCCGGCGGTGTCCGCTGCCGCTCCGGCGCCCGATCGGGTCGCCGGCACGTCCGCGGAGGGCGCCACCGCCGGAGCGCCGCCGCCTCTCGATGAGGAGCAGCTCGACCTCCTCGCACGACGCCTCTACGGGCGGCTCCGCGAGCGCCTCGGGAGCGAGCTGCTCGTCGATCGCGAGCGGGCAGGCCTGCTCGCAGACGTCTGATGGCGAGACCTGCGATGACGCTCCGACCGACGCCCGGACGAGAGGGCTGCCCCCGTGGGTGAGCCGGGCCTCAGCCTCCGATTCGCCGTGACCATCGACCACTCGACGAATCTCGGCACGTGGACCAAGTGCGAGGGCCTCGCCATCGACTACGAGGTCATGGAGTACTCCGAGGGCGGCAACAACGCGTACGTTCACCGCCTGCCCGGGAGACGGAAGTACGCCAACATCAAGCTCAGCCGGCCGGTCTCCTCCGACACGGCGGCGGTCATGGCCTGGTTGGCATCGGTCCAGGCCGCGGTCGCCCCCGTGACGGCCCGGATCAGCGTCTGCGACACGAACGGGGAGACGGTCGCGACGTGGAACCTGAGCGGAGTCTTCCCGGCGCGGTGGTCCGGTCCGACACTCGATGTCGGCACGAACCAGGCGGCGATCGAGACGCTCGAGCTCGCTCACACGGGGTTCCTCGGTGGACCGGCCTGATGATGCCCGGAGCCGGACCCGTCGCCAAGGCCACGCTCCTCGCGTTCGACCACATGACGCCGCTCGGATCGCTCACCTTCAACTACAACCCGACCCAGATCTCGACGTCCAAGGCGGCGTCCTGGCGCCGTCCCACGACTCGTGCCGCGAGCTCGGCGGCGGACCCCGAGTTCACCGGCTCGCAGCCCCAGACCGTGGACATGGAACTGTTCTTCGACGCCTGGAACGATCCCGCGGGCGACGTCTCGACATCCGTCAACAAGCTCCTCGGCTGGACCCGGCCGACGGACGCCTCTCGCCAGCGACAGCTGCCGCGCCCGCCCGCGGTCGAGTTCCAATGGGGTGTCAGCCGGGCGCTCCAGGGCTTCCGCGGCTACCTCAAGTCGGTCGCCGCCCAGTACACGATGTTTCGCGCCGACGGCGTCCCGATCCGGGCCACCTGCAAGGTGACGATCGAGGAGATCCCGACCGAGCCGTCCGCACAGAACCCGACGTCGGGCGCCCGCGAGAGTCGTCGGAGCGTCGTGATCGACGACGGTGACTCGCTCGCGGCCGTCGCCTACCGCCAATACGGCCAGGCGCCCCTGTGGCGTGCTCTCGCCGCCTTCAACGGGATCGACGATCCCCTTGCTGTCGCACCGGGGACGCGCCTGCTCGTGCCGTCGCTGGCGGAGGCGCGCCGCCTGGCGGCCGTACCGGAGGCATGACCGTGGTCGTGTCGCTTGCCAGCCGGGCGATCGTCGAGATCGACGGGCAGGAACTCCAGGGATCGGTGGCCGCGCTCATGGAGGAGGTCGTGGTGGACGACGACCTCTACCTTCCCGACATGTTCGAGATCCGGATCTCCGACCCGCGCGGCACCACGATCGCGGACACGGGGGTCCGCATCGGATCGCGTTGCCGCGTTTCGGCCACGACCATCGACGACGCGTCGCCGCGGCCGCTCATCAGCGGCGAGGTCACGGCTCTCGAAGGCGAGTACGACGCCTCGGGATCGCGGCTCGTCATCCGGGGCTACGACCATGCGCATCGCCTCATGCGTGGCCGCCGCACGGCCACCTACAACCAGGTCACGGACGGCGACATCGCCGGCCAGGTCGCCGACCGAGCCGGTCTCGGGCGCGGCACGATCGACGACCCCGGCATGGTCCACGAGCAGGTGTCGCAGGCGAACCAGTCGGAATGGGAGTTCCTCAGCGACCGGGCCCGGGCCATCGACTATCGGGTATCGGTGGAGGACGGCAAGCTCAGCTTCGTGAAGCCACGCCACGCCGCCTCGGCGCCCGGTGAGGGCGGGTACGAGTCGGCCGATCCCCTCCAGCTCGTGTTCGGCAAGGACCTTCTCGAGTTCCGGCCGCGCGTCACCGCCGCCGGCCAGGTCGCCTCGGTGGAAGTCCGCGGCTGGAGCGTCGCCAACAAGGCGGCCATCGTCGGCCACGCCGAGGCCGGCACGACCGCCGCCTCCCTCACGGACGACCCCGCGTCGCTCTCCGGACTCTTCGGCAGCCACGCGTTCGTCGCCGTGGACGCCGGTCCCCGCGACGGCCCGTCCGCCGACGCGACCGCCGCCCGCCTCGCGGAGGCCCTCGGCAGTCCGTTCGTGGAAGCCACCGGCGTCGCCAGGGGCGATCCGCGATTGCGGGCCGGCGCGGCCATCAGCGTCTCGCTCGTGGCCGCGCCCTTCGTCGGCCGCTATCTCCTCACGAGCACGCGCCATATGTTCGATCTCGCCAGTGGCTACCGGACCCGGCTTGCCATCAGCGGCCGCCAGGAGCGCTCGCTCATGCGGTTGACGTCGGGCGGGTCGGGCGGGTCGGTCGGGACCGTGGGCCACGCGGGCAGCGGCTCGGAGCGGCTGCCGGGGGTGGTGACCGCCATCGTGGACGACATCGCGGATCCCCAGGGCTACGGCCGGGTCAGGCTCATGTTCCCGTGGCTTTCCGGCGACTACGTCAGTGGCTGGGCGCGGGTGTCCATGCCGGGCGCCGGCGCGAACCGCGGCCTGGTCTGGCTGCCCGAGCACGGGGACGAGGTGCTCGTCGCCTTCGAGCAGGGGGACATCCAGCGGCCGATCGTGCTCGGAGGGCTGTGGAACGGCAAGGACGCGGTCCCGGGCGATCGACCGGACCAGGGAAACCGGGACGTGCGCGCGTTCGTCTCGCGCACCGGACACGCCCTGACCATCACCGAGTCGAGCGACACATCGAAGATCGAGATCGTCTCCGCCGACGGCACCCTGCATGTCACCCTCGACCAGACGAACGGCCAGCTGACCCTGGAGGCTGGCGCGGGCAAGAACCTTTCGCTGAAGGCCGGCGGCGACATCAGGATCGAATCCCAGGGGTCGCTGTCCCTGTCGGGCCAGACGCAGGCCGAGCTGAAGAGCTCCGGCCAGACGAGCGTCAAGGGCACCCTGGTCGCGATCAACTGAGGCGGAGGACGAAAGCCGTGGCTCTGCCGCTCGTCGCCAACGACCAGGTCACCGGTCAGTGTGCCATCCATCTCATCCCGAACCCGGCCACGGGCGCCCCCCAGCCCTCGCCGCCGTTGCCGTTCACGGCGCCCCTGACCGTCGGCCTCGCGACCACCGTCCTCATCGGCGGGAAAGCGGCGGCGGTCCTGGGTTCCTCGGGCGCCAACACCCCGCCGCACGTCGGACTCCACCCGAGCGACCCGTTCCTCGTGCCGCCGATGCAGCAGGGGCTGATCCTGACCGGCTCGCCCACCGTCCTCCTCGGCGGCCAGCCGGCGGCCACGACCGACTCGACGTGCAGCTGCTGCGGCATCCCCGGCGGGACCGCCGTCCCGAGCGTCACCACCGTCACCATCGGCTGAGGAGACGAGATGAACGACGAGTTCATCGGCTCGGGCTGGGCCTTCCCCATCCGCACCGATCCCACCGGCGGCATCGCCCTCGTGACGCACCAGCGCGAGATCGAGGAGAGCATCCGGCTCATCCTCGGGACCGCGCCCGGGGAGCGGCCCATGCGTCCGGAGTTCGGCTGCCACATCCACGACGAGATCTTCTCCGCCGCCGACGCCGCGACCGCCGGCCGGATCGCGGCCGATGTGCGGACGGCCCTGCGGCGCTGGGAGCCGCGGATCGAGCTCCACGACGTGGCGGTGACCCTCGATCCTGACGAGCCGGCCCTGCTCTATGTCGACGTGCGCTACACGATCCGCTCGACGAACGAACCGCGCAACCTCGTCTTCCCGTTCTACACGATCCCTGCGGAGGTGGGCTGAGGTGGCACTGCCCGTGCCGGTCCTCGACGACCGGCGGTTCCAGGACCTTGTAGACGACGCCAAGCGGCTCGTCCAGCAGCGATGCCCGGAGTGGACCGACCACAACGTGTCCGACCCGGGCGTAACGCTCATCGAGGCCTTCGCGTTCATGACCGACCAGCTCATCTACCGCCTCAATCGCGTCCCGGACCGGCACTACGTGAAATTCCTCGAGCTGATCGGCGTGCGCCTCTTCCCGCCGACCGCGGCAAGGACGCCGCTCACGTTCTACCTGACGGCACCGCGGCCGGAGGCGGTCCGGATCGCGACGGGCACCCAGGCCGCGACGGTCCGGACGGAGGCGGATGAGGCGATCGTCTTCGCCACCCTCGAGGATCTCGCCATCGTCCCCACGAGCTTCGCCCGCGCCGCCACGACGGCCGACGGGTCGACCGTGGTCGACCGCACGGACCAGCTCGACAAGGCGAAGGCGTTCGAGGCGTTCGAGACCGTGCCCCAGCCCGGCGACGCGTTGCTCATCGGCCTGAGCGAGCCCGTCCCGTCCTGCGCCCTCAACCTGCGGTTCAGCTGCACGATCGAGGGCGTGGGCGTCGACCCGGAGCACCCGCCGATCGTCTGGGAGGCCTGGACCGGCGAGGACTGGAGCGGGTGCGAACTCGAGCGCGACACGACCGGGGGGCTCAATCGGGACGGCGAGGTCGTGCTCCACGTCCCGCCCGGGCACGCCGCGTCGGTCATCGCCCGGCAGCGCGCTGGCTGGGTGCGGGTGCGGGTCGTCGAACCGGAGGCCGATCGGCCCGCCTACTCGTCGTCGCCGCGGATCCAGGGCGTGAGCGCCGCCACCATCGGCGGCACGACGATGGGTGTCCACGCCGAGATCGTCGGCGACGAAGTCCTCGGCACCAGCGCCGGTGTCGCGGGAGAGCGCTTCCCGCTGCACCGTCGACCCGTGGTCCCGGGCGGGAGCCCGATGAGCCTGCAGGTAAGCGACGGCGAGAGCTGGCTGGATTGGTCGCAGGTCGCCGATTTCGCGGCCTCCGGATCGGATGACCGCCACTTCGTCCTCGACGAGGTCGCCGGCGAGATCCTCCTTGGGCCCGGCGTCCGCGAAGCGGACGGTTCGTACCGCCGCTACGGGGCGGCGCCCGCGAAGGGAGCGCGTCTGCGAGTCGATGGGTACCTGACCGGCGGCGGGCGGCGCGGCAACGTGGCGCGCGGCGCGGTGAGCGTACTGAAATCGTCGATCCCCTTCGTGGCTCGCGTCACCAACCGTCATCCGGCCGTCGGCGGGGTCGATGGCGAGGACATCGAGAACGCCAAGGTCCGCGGACCGATCTCGCTGCGGACCCGCGGCCGGGCGGTGACGACCGAGGACTACGAGCAGATCGTCCGCGAGGCGGCACCCGAGATCGCGCGGGTCCGGGCCGTCGCGGCCGGCGACGGGGCCGACGCCGGATCGGTGCGCGTGCTCGTCGTCCCGGCGGCGGAGGCGGAGGATGGGCGGCTGCGCTTCGAGCAGCTCGTCCCGCCGGAGGCGACACTGGCGCGCATCACGGCCCGCCTCGACGAGTGCCGGATCATCGGTGCCCGCGTGCTCGTCGAGCCGCCGGCGTACCGGGGGGTGACGGTCGTCGCCCGGATCAGACCGCGCCCACGGGCCAACCCCGGTCGTCTGCAGTCGGAGGCCATTCAGAACCTGTATCGCTACTTCGACCCGATCGTCGGGGGCCCCGAAGGCACGGGCTGGCCGTTCGGGCGGCCGGTGCAGGTGGGCGAGGTCTACGCGGTGCTCCAGGGACTGGCGGGGACCGAGATCGTCGAGGATGTGAAGCTGTTCGGCGCCGACCCGACCACCGGCCAGCGCGGCCAGGCGACGCAGCGCCTCGACCTCGACCCCCACACGCTGGTCTTCTCCTATGACCACCAGCTGCTCGTCGAGGGCGCCTGACCGTGCGCGGCCTCGTCTCCGGCCTGCCGTCGCCGCACCCGGTGGCGGCGACGCTGCCCGGCCTCTACCTTGAGGACGACCTCGGCCAGCGGTTCGTCGCCGCCCTCGACGAAACGCTCGCGCCGGTGTTCGCCACGCTCGACGCGTTCCCGGCCTACCTCGACCCGGCCATGACACCGGAGGACGTCCTCGATTGGCTGGCCGGCTGGGTCGGGATGCCGATGGACCAGACGTGGCCGATCGAGCGCCGGCGTGCCCTCGTCGCCTCGGCCGTCGAGCTCTACCGGTCGAGGGGGACGGCGTCGGGCCTCGCGGCGCAGGTTGCCCTGTTCACCGGAGGCGATGTCGAGATCTCCGAATCCGGGGCCGCCGGCTTCTCGGTCGTGCCGAACGCGGCGGTGCCCGGCCAGGCGACCGCGGATCTGCTTGTGCGGATCTCGGTATCCGATCCGAAGGCCGTCGACGCGACCCGGGTCGACGCGCTCGTGCGGGCGGCCAAGCCGGCCCACGTGCCCCACCGCATCGAGATCGTGAAGGCGTCCGGTCCTTCGGCGCGGGCCTCGTAGGATAGGATCGCCGCGCAGGTGGTCGAGGAGACGGCCGATCCGTCCGCCACCGCCGGTATCGGGGATGGCGAGTGATCGTCTGCAGCAAGTGCGGCCACCAGAACGCCGCGATGGACAGCTTCTGCGGCTCATGCGGGAGCTATCTGGAGTGGACCGGCCAGCGCGTCGAGCCCGAGGCGCCGGTCGCGCCGCCTGAGCCCGCAACGGAGGCCGCGAGCCCAGCCGACCGATCGGGCCTCGTCGACCGGGCGCGACGCGTCCTCGGCATGGACGAGGCGGCGACGAGCGTGGCCGCCGGAACCGCAGGCTCGGCCGCAGCGGGCCAGGGCGGAACCGCGGCGGAGTCGGCGACCGACGCGCCGGCACCGGTTGTCGAGCCCGCGCCGGCAGCCACGGTCGTCAGTCGGCGGCGCGTCGTCAGAGCGGTCGCGCCGAAGACGATGGGGCCAGCCCCGGCCCTGCCGAGCGAGGCGCCGCCCGACGCTCCGGCCGAACCTCCGGGCGAGGTCGAGGCGCCAGCCGCTGTCGACACTCCGCTCGACGCTCCGGCCGAGGTCGAGGCGGCGGCCGACCTCCCGAGCGGCATGGTCGAGGTCGATGACGCATCGTCGTCCCGCCCCGGCTCGGGCCTCGAGTTCGTTCCCGTCGTCGCCCCGGCGCCCGTGCCCGCACCCATGTCCGTGTCCGTGCCCGCGCCCGCGCCCGCACCCGTCCGGCCGACCCAACCTCCTCCGATCGTGCCCCGAATGCCCCCGCCGACCTCCCGACCTAGAGCGTCTGCCGCCCCGCCCGCGCCCGCAGCCCCGGTGACACCCCCTGCCGTGCAGCCATCAGCTGTCACGCCGGCGGCGGAGCGACCCAGGTCGGCGCCGCGGCCCGTGGCGATCGAAGAGACGCTGGCTCCGGGCGAGCGACGCTGCGCCAACTGCGGTGCCGGCAACGATCCGCAGCGGCAGTTCTGTCGCCGCTGCGGGGAGTCGCTGGCGGTCCCCATCGCTCCGCTACGTGTTCCCTGGTGGCGCCGGTTGTTCGGCGGTCGATCCCGGGCGCCCGTCTCCGCGGGTGAACGGACCGAGCGAACGCGGGCAGCAGGCCCGGCTCGGGCCCGCGGAGGCGTCGGCAGGGCCCTTCGGAACGTCCTCGCGCTCCTCGCCGTGGCCGCGATCGCGGCGATCGTCACCGGATACGCCGCGGTGCCGGCGGTCCGCTCGGCCGTGGATGGTGCCATCACCTCGGTCCGGATCGCGATCGCTCCGACATACGTTCCTGTCAACACCGCCGGCCGCGCAACCGGGCTCGGGTTGCCGTCGCACCCGCCGGAGGCCGCGTTCGACGGCTTCAGCAACACCTACTGGGCGGCGCCCGCTCGAGCGTCTGCACCGTCCCTCACCGCCCACTTCTCGCCGCCGGCCGACATCGCCAAGATCCTCATCACCAGCGGGGCCTCGGACGCCTTCCAGGCGGAGCCCCGTCCGCACCAGGTCCTCATCGAGTTGCTCGACGGGGCCGGCTCTGTCCTCGCCTCGACGACGGCCCAGCTCACCGACACGCACGATCCTCAGACAGTCGGCCTGGACGCCCATGGCGTCGCCGCCGTCCGCTTCACGATCCAGTCGAGCTATCCGTCGATCTCGGGCTCCAGCGTGTCGATCACGGAGGTCGAGTTCCGAGCGGCGCGCTAGTCCCACAACGAGGGTTATGCTCATCCTGGATGCTCACGGATCCATCGCCGCGTGTGGCTGGCGTGCCTCACAATGCGTGCCGTCGTGCCCGCAGTTCAGCGCCCGGCGATGCTAGACTGCGCTCGTCGCCACGCCCGTGCATGGCATTGGGACACGTCGGGGATGGCCGCACGCGACGGAGGTCAGGTGGCCAGGTTCGTCGATCGAGACATCGATGCGACGCATCGACCAGCCCAGCGTCGATCGTCGAAGATCGCATCGTCCGGGGAACGCGGGATGGCCGCCCCCGACAGCCGGTCGGGCGACGCCGGGCTGCGGGCACGACCGCCCATCGCGCTGGCGGACACGGGCAGCCGGACCCGGGCCCTGGACGCCCTGCAGGGCAGCCATGGCAACCAGGCCGTGCAGCGGCTCATCGACGTCCAGCGCGACGAGGACGAGTGGTCGCTCGACACGCCCCTCGGCTCGGTCGACGTTTCGTACGACCCGTCCACCGGATCGATCAGGGGCAGCGTCGACACGGGCGCAGGCGGTGCCTCGGCCACGTACAACACGGAGACCGGCTCGGCGACTGGAGCAGCCGGCGGCGGCCATTACTCGGCGGCCGGTTCCTACGCCGCCGATACCGGCGAGGTCAGCGGGAGCGTGGCCAGCGCCAGGGACAGCGCATCGGGCTCGTACAACACCGAGACCGGCTCGGGCTCTGGGGAGGTGACGACGCCGAGCGGTTCAGGCTCTGGCTCGTACGATGCAGGGACCGGGGAGGTCACGGGCGCGGTCGCCGTCGGTGGCTACGGAGCGTCGGGCTCGTACAACACCAGGGGAGAGGACCAGGCATCGGCGCAGGGATCGGCCACCAAGGCCTCACCGGCCGGGCTCTCGAGCGGCAGGGATGAGGATGTGCCACGGGCGACCCAGGGCCAAGCCGGGCCAGCCCGGCCGACGCTTGCGAGGGGCAGCCAGGGGAGGATGGTCGGCGACCTCCAGCAGCGCCTGATCGGCGCCGGCTTCCCATGCGGCGCCGCGGACGGCATCTTCGGGCCGAAGACCCAGCGGGCCGTCGTTGCCTTCCAGGAGGCCAACGGCCTCGCCGCGGACGGGATCGCGGGCCGGCGCACGTGGGCCGCGCTCGGCGCCTAGGCCCGGGCCGCCAACCGATCGGGTCGGGCCTTCAGAAGGAGTTCGCGAAACTGTCGCCGCCGATGGTCTTGAGGACCTTCGTCCGGATCTCGGGGCAGGAGGCCTCGGTGAGGGAATCCATCGCGGCCGAGTTGGGCAGGACACGGGACGAATCCGCCGCGATCCAGTTCGCATAATCGATGGCCAGCTCGGCGATCGCCCCGCCGGTCGACCCGGCTTGCTGGAGGGCCGGGACCTCCGAGGTGAGGAAGGCGCACAGGGCCGCCCCATCCCCGGCGCTGGCCGCCGACGGCTTGGGCGAGGCGGTCGAGGGGCTGGCGGAGGCAGCTGCCGTGGACGCCGCTGCCGTGGAGGCCGCCGACGACGGGCTGCCGGCCTGCGGCGAGGCGGCGGCACCGCCGCCGCAGGCGGCGGCCAGCAGACTCACGGCGAGTACGAGCGCACGAGCAGGAAGGTTCACGAGGTTCCCCCGGATGCGTGGCAAATGGGCCGACGGATCGTACCAGTCTCGGCCGCAGCGAACCGGGCTTTCTGGCAACGCCGGTCGTCAGCCGACGGCCGCCGCGATCTCCGGGTCCCCGGCGACGCCGAGCCTGGCGAGCATGCGTCCGTAGGCCTGGCGCACCGTCGCGGCCGCCGCCGGGTCCCCGGCCCGCTCGCGAGCCGTCGCGAGGAGGCGCCAGAGGCCGTCGTTGTACGGATCCACCCGCAGACCCGACGAGCAGGCTTCCGCCGCCGCCACGGGTTCGCCGTCGAGCAGGAGCTCCGCCAGCGTCCGGGCGGCGTCGGCGACGGCCGTGCGGACCTCCTCCCGACGACCGACCACCCAATCGGCGGGCCCGTCTTCGGGGAGAAGCTCGCTTGCCCCGAGTCCGAGGGCGATGCGGAACTGTTCCGCGGCCTCCGCGATGCGGCCGCGAGACCGCGCCGCACGCCCGGCGGAGACCGCCTCGAGGACATCGATGAGGTCCACCCGACTGCCGGGCGGCAGCGAGAGGCGGTACGCATCACCCTCCCGAACGAGCGCGCCGGCGAAGCCGGACGCGGCGAGTTCGCGGCGGAGTCCGGACAACGCCACATGGAGATTCCGGGCGGCGGTCTGGGGATCCGCGTCGGGCCAGAACGTCGCCGCGAGCACCTCGCGGTGGAGCAGCCGGCCGGCATCGAGCGCGAGGAGTCGAAGCAGGGCCCGCGGTCTCGGCTTCATCGCCGACAGGTCCACCGTCCGTCCCCCGACGGCGAGCGAGAAGCCACCGAGGAGGTGCAGGTCCACCGGCGGAACCTCCGACGCCTTCGTCCGCGGAGCGGCCACTCCCGGCGCGGCGTTGCTCGACGTGGGGTCGCCCGGAGCTGCGTCGCCCGCGTCTGAATGGCGCGACCCCGGGGCGCGAAGCCCGGTATCGATGCGGGCCGCATTCGCCAGCGCGAGGTGCTCGCCGGCGCGATCCGGGCTCGACTCCGCCAACGCTTCGTGCACGAGCACGCGGGCGCCCGGGACGGCGGCGTTGCGCACCAGGCTCTCAGCCTGGAGTGCCCTGTCGCGAGCATCGGCCAGTCCGAGGCGGGCGGCCGCGAGTGCCTCGAGCGCTCGGGCCCACGTCTCGAGCGTGAGCGCGCCGAGGATCCGCGCCGCCCGCGACGCCGCCTCCGCGGCCGCGAGCGCGGCCTCGAGGGTCGCCGGCGTCGGTCGCGGGCGATCGAGCCCGGCCCAGGCATCGATGAGCCCGGCGACCGTATCTCCCCAGCCCGCTCCGAGCCCTGCGGCGCCCCAGCCGCTGTGGCCGATCTCCGCATCGGACGGCGGGTTCGCGAGGACGGTGGCGGCCCGGGCCAGGCGCGCGAGCCACAGCAGCCCGGCGTTCTCCGCGCTCGCAACGGCCAGCTCCAGCTCGGCGGACGCCGCCGGGTCGCCGGTCAGCGCATGGGCGGTCCCGATCCCGATGCCGGCGGCGATCGCCACGGGCGGGTCCGTCGCCGGGTCCCGGGCGACGTCCGTGAAGACCACGACGGCGTCGAGCGGGCGTCCGGCGAGCAGGTGGCCGAGGCCGGCCGCGAGTCGGTCGCCCGGCTCGGGCACGGCGGGATTCCCGTCCCGGTCCGTGTCGGCGGGACGGCCCCGCGCGCTGGCGGTCATGCCTGCCAGGACCGCTCGGCGCCCGAGCGGATCGCGAGCCAGTGCCGCCCGGATGGAGCCGGGCCAGTCGTCGACCGGGCGGGCCATCGGGTCGAGAAAGGCGGCGAGGGCGAGCCGCTCGCGGCGGCAGGTGACGGCGGCATCGGCTGCCCCGAAGACCGCCTCGGCCCGCCCGAACGCCTCCATCGACGCCCTCCACTGGCCGTCTGCCCGGAGACGGCGCGCCGAGGCGACGATGAGCCACGGATCCTGGTCGAGCAGGGCCGCAGGGACCGCGTCGAGCCACGAGGTCGCGGCGGCGCTGGAGCCCGAGGCGAGCGCCGGCCCGCCGGCCCCGACCACCCGCGCCGCGGCTTCCCAGGACTCGCCCCGGCAGTACGCGGCGAGCGCCTCGGCGATCGCGCCCTCCCGCTCGAGGAGGCTGCCGGCACGCGTCGACCAGAGTCGCGCCCCCGCCTCGCCTCGCTCCTCCACGAGCAGGCCCTCGAGGTGGCCCCGCAGCACCTCGTGGTAGCGGTACGTGCCGTTGCCGTCCACGGAGACGGTGAAGACCTGCCGCCGTTCGAGCTCGGCCAGCCGCGCGCCGCTGCCGTCGCGCTCGAGGAACGCGTCGCACAGCGGCCCGGTGAGCCGCCGCAGGACGCAGGTGTCCACGACGAAGCGACGGAGGTCCTCGGGCAGCTCGTCGATGACGTTGCGGGCGAGGTACTCGCGGAGGAGTCGCGAGCCGGACCCGAGAACGTCGAGAAGGTTCGTCCGCTCGGCCGGCGACTTGCCGCGGGTGGCGAGATGGAAGAGCTGGAGTCCCGCCGCCCAGCCTTCCGTGCGCCGGGCGAGGCGGGCGAGCTCCTCCGGCCGCAGCGACTCACCATAGAAATCGCGAAACAACAGCTCGATCTCCCACGGCCGGAACCGGAGGTCGTCGCCCGTGATCTCCAGGAGGCCTTCGGCGACGCGGCGGCGCGACAGGTTGAACGACGGCAGGGCGCGGGTCCCGGCTGCCAGAGCCAGCCACGGCTCGGTGTAGTCGAGGAACCGCTCGAGCGTCGACTCGGCCGCCGAGCCCGCCAGCGTGTGCAGGTCGTCGATCACGAGCAGAAGGCGACCGCCGGGCCAGGCTTCGAGAGAGCGAGCGGCGACCTCGACGCTCGTCCATGGGTCGGCCGCGACCGCGGCGGCGATGTCGGCGCCGCCCGCCTCGGCCACGGCCGCGCGCAGGTAACCGAGCAGGGCGAGGGGATCGCCGTCCGTGCCTTCGGCCCGATACCACGCGGTCGGCACCCCGGTTGTGGCGGCGGCCTCCGCCCAACCCGCCAGCAGGGTCGACTTTCCCGAACCCGCGGGCGCCACGACGAGCGTCAGTCGACGGTGCCACAACTCTTCGAAGTGGCGGCCGAGCCGCTCCCTTCCGAGCGCGCGGATGCGAGGGATCCGGACCTTGGACGGCACGATGCCGCCGTCCTTCGACCAATCAGGGATCATCGCGTGGCGGACCTGCGCTCTCGTGACCTTCGAGCTCCCGGTGCCACCGGGGGGCTCATTCTCACAGGACGGACCGCCCCGGTCCAGCCCCAAAGGTCGATCGGCGGGACGCCGCTGGTCCTCATCGTCGACCTGACCGTCTGCTAGATTGGGCGCCACGGTCACGGGGTCACCGCGAACGACCGGCGACACGGAATGGGAGTGCGTGGGCTCGGTGGTGGACGGCACGGCGACAGGGGGCACGGGATCAGGGGCAGCAGGCGCCGCGGGAGGCGGCGCCAGCGGTGGCGGAGGACTCGGCGGCCTCGTGTCGACCGCGGCCCTCCCCGCGATCGGTGCCGGCCTCCTCGCCGGCGTGGTTGTCACCGGATCCCTGCTGGCCAGCGGCCTCGTTCGCATCGGCGGCGCACCCGCGACCGGCGCAGGCCCCCTCCTTGCGCTCCTGGCGTGCCCGGGCTCCGGTCAGGTCCTCACGGCGGTGGATCCGGGTTCGAAGTTCCTCGTGACCGCGCGCAGTGCGGATGGTGCCTGGCTGCGCGTCTACTTCCCGGTGCCGAACGTCAGCGGTGCCTGGGGGCCGGCCTCGCGGATCAATGTCAGTGGCGACACCGGGACGCTGCCCGTCGCTGGCTGCGAGGCGCCCTCGGCCGCCCCATCCCCGCCGCTCGTCGCCGAGGTCACACCGACGCCCGAGCCGTCGCCGTCGCCCTCCGTGGCGCCTTCCCCGTCGCCGAAGCCCTCGGCCAGCCCTTCTCCCTCGCCGCGCCCCACTCCGACGCACACTCCCCGCCCGACGAGCACCCCCCGCCCCACCCCCCGCCCGACCCCGGCGCCGACACCGACCCCGGCGCCGACACCGACCCCGGTGCCGACGGACGCGCCGCCGACGGCGGCGATCGTCTCGGTCTTCTCCATCGACACCGACGGCCGGACGGTGGCACCCGTCCTCTCGACGGACCCGGCGTGCGTCCAGGTGACGCTGGCCGTGTCGGCGCGCGATCCGGACGGGCGGATCCTGTCCGTGGTCCTGTTCTTCCAGCCGTATCTACGGGCCATGGAGCAGTTGGCGATGTCACCGTCGACGCAGCCGGACACCTGGGTCGTGACCACGACGGGCAACCCGAACTGGCCGCCGCCACCAGCCGGCGCCGTGTACACGGTTCCGTACTCTGTGGCGGTCACGGATACGGGAAAGCAGCAGGTGATTGTGCCGGGCACCACGCCGATCCAGGAGGTGGCCTGTGGCCGGTAGACCGCCGGGCGGATGGGATCGATGACCGTGCCCGGGATCGCGACGCTGCTCCGATTCGTGCTGGCTGCCGCCGTCGGCTCCAGCGTGACCCTCATCGCGTCGGGGGCGACGCAGCCGGGGCCACAGTCGCTCGCCCGTCCCGGTCCGGCTAGCCTGTACGACGTCACGACTCCCGAGGGCCCGGCTGGATTCGGGCTCCTGTCCGTCAGCGGCGCCAGCCAGTCCCTGGCGGCCCCTCCCGGCGGCGGCGCCCAGCTCATCTCCTTCACATCGAACCCCGTCCCGTCGAACGCGCCGGCAGGTTTCCGGCCCGCCTGGTGGAGTGCCTCGAGTCTTCCCCGGGTCCCGGCCACCACCCAGTTCGACGGGGGGCCGCTGCAGGCCTACAACTGCACGATGGCCTCGGGTGCGATGCTCGCCCGCCTCGGCTTCGGGATCGTCACCACCGGCAGCAAGCTCCGCGCTCTCCAGGCCGACCAGGTCGGCGGCACCACGCTCGCCGACCTCGAGCAGGCGGTCGGCAGTGGCTGGGGGATCCACTTTCCTGCGGCGGCCCTCACGCCGCTCCAGTTCCGCGCCCTCATCTACGCCGGCGCCGGCGCCGTCCTGCAGGGCGTCTACGGGGTCTTCCCGGCATCGCGCCGCATCGAGCCGACATTCACCGGCAATCACGCCATCTACATCGACGGCTTCCGACTCCCATCCGCCAGCCAGCCGGCGGCCTACTACGTCATCGATCCCCTCGGCCTTCCGTGGACCGGGTACCACGGTGACTGGTGGCCGGCCGACCAGGTCGAGCAGTTCGCCACGGCGCTCGGCGGCGGCTCCATGTGGACCGCCTGGGCCTTCGCCGGCGGCATCGTGCCCGCCCACCCGCCGGTGCTGCCACCCGAGGCGTATCCGACGACCAGCCCGAGCTCCGGCCCGTCACCCAGCGGTCCGATCGCCACGCCGTCCCCGACCACCGCCACCCCGTCCCCGAGCGCCTCGGCCGTCCCGCTGCCGACCGGGGCGCCGAGCCCACCGGACTCGAGCACCGGGGACCAGGCGCCGGTGATCCCGACAACGATCGCGCCGTTCGCCCACCTCCTCGCCACCGTGGACACGTCCCCGATCGCCGCGATCCTCGGGATCTGCTTCGCCCAGCCGGTCCCGAGCGGCTGTCCGCCGGGCCTGACCGGCGTCTACCAGGGCGGTGTCGTCGGCCCGCCTCCTGCCCCCACGGCGCCGCCCCCCGTCGCTCTCCTCTACGCGAGCATCCCGCAGCCGGGTGAGGCGCAGGTCATCTTCACGGCTCTCGGGTCCGGTGCGTCGTTCGGGTTCTGGTCCGGCGGTGGCGGCGCCGTGCAGCCGCCGTCCTCGCTCGAGGCCGCCGTCCTCGGTGGGAAACAGGTCTGGATCGCGACGTTCGCCGTCCAGGCCGGCCAGTCGGTCAACTTCATGGCTGCCACGAGTGGCCCGGGGGTCCGTGGGGTTTCGGGCCTTGGGACGATCAGCGTCGGCGGGTGACGTCGTTCGCTACGAACCGTCCTTCTAAAAGTCGTGGGTCAGGCCGGCGGGCTGACGGTCAGCGACGAGTCGTTGACGTTCGTGACCTCGAGCTTGAAGCTGGAATTGCTCGCATCCTTGATCCCGACCCCCTCGATCGCCACGAGGTAGGAGCCGTCGACCGCGACCCACAGGTCGATCGTCCCGCCGGGCGGGATCGTTGGTTGACCGGCGGGGACTGGCGTCGAGTGGTCGCCGTGGAGGTGGACGGTCTGGACCCCGTTCTTTTGCTCGATCCCGACCGTCTGGAGCAGCTTCAGCTCACCGTGCTTGTTCATCGCGACGATGAATGTGCCGGGATCGAACGACGAGGTCATGGACAGGGCGACGCTCGCGGGAATCGCGTTCTTGACGAAGGTCCCGGTGCCCTCATCCATCCACACAGAGGTCCCGATCGAGATGAGCCTGATGGTGTGTCCCCCGAACGTGGAGGTGAAGCTCTCCGCCGGCACGGGCTTGCGGACGACGACGATGGTCGCCCCGCCCGAGTCCGACCCGCCGGTCGTGGTGATGGTCACCTTGTAGGAGGTGAGGTTCGAGAGCGCCGTGGCCGACCCGCTCACATCCCCGATGCTCGGTGCAGCCGATGGGGCGGACGTCGCTGGAGCTGACGTCGCGGCGGCCGGGGCCTGGCTGGCTGGCGCGGAGGGTGCGACGCTCCCTCCCGCGGCATTGCTCGCGGCCGGCGCCGTCGTGGCAGATGACCCTCCGCACGCCGCGAGGAACAGTGAGCATGTCCCCGCCAGGACCATGCGGCGGAACCGGATGTCTCGCATGACACGACCTCCTCCCCGGGGACGCGTCGTCCACGACGGCGGCGCACCTGGCGTGGGCCGATGATGGGCCCAGGGTGCGTGGAGGTCAATGCTTCCGTCACCAGGACCGGCGGATGCCGCGGCGCTACGATAGCCCCATGGTCGACCTCCCAGCCACCGAACGGCCGCCCTTCGTGGCGGCGCACGACCGCTACGCATCGATGACCTATCGCCGGACCGGCCGAAGCGGCCTGGACCTGCCGGCCATCTCGCTCGGCCTGTGGCACAACTTCGGAGAGGACCGGCCGCTCGCCACGCAGCGGGCGATCGTGCGGCGCGCCTTCGACCTGGGTGTCACCCATTTCGACCTCGCCAACAACTACGGCCCGCCGTACGGCTCGGCGGAGGAGAACTTCGGCCGGATCCTCGCCTCCGACCTGCGGCCCTACCGCGATGAGCTCGTCATCTCCACCAAGGCCGGCTGGGACATGTGGTCGGGGCCGTACGGCTTCCTCGGCTCGCGCAAGTACCTCCTCGCGAGTCTCGACCAGAGCCTCGCCCGGATGGGCCTCGACTACGTTGACATCTTCTACTCGCACCGGTTCGACGCGGACACGCCGCTCGAGGAGACGATGGGCGCGCTCGATGCGGCGGTCCGCGCGGGCAAGGCGCGTTACGTCGGCATCTCGTCGTACTCGGCCGAGCGGACCCAGGAGGCGATCGCGATCCTCCGCGCGCTCGGCACGCCATTGCTCATCCACCAGCCCTCGTACTCGATGCTCAACCGCTGGGTGGAGGGTGGCCTCGTGGACGTCCTCGGCCGCGAGGGCGTGGGCTGCATCGCGTTCTCACCGCTCGCCCAGGGCCTCCTGACGGACCGCTACCTCTCCGGCATACCGGCCGCCTCGCGGGCGACGCGCGGCAGCTCCTTCTCCTCCGACATGCTCAGCGAGGCGAACCTCGCCAAGGTCCGGGCGCTCAACGAGATCGCGCGGAGGCGTGGCCAATCGCTCGCCCAGATGGCGATCGCCTGGGTCCTCCGCGACCCGCGGGTGACCTCGACGGTCGTGGGGGCGAGCTCGGTCGCGCAGCTGGAGGACAGCCTGCGGGCGCTCGAGCGGCTCGATCTCGACCCGGACGAGTTGAGCGAGATAGACCGGCATGCGACGGAGAGCGAGATCAACCTCTGGGTCGGCCCGAGCACCGCGTGATGACGCACCAGAGCGAAAGCGGCCGCGACCGGAACGAGCGGAGCGAGCACGACCGCAAGGCGCGGTCGTACGAGGAGACGACCGGCAATCCGTACCACCTCTCGAAGGGCGTGCGGACGGGCGTCGGTGTCCTGGTTCTGGTGGTGGCGATCGCCGTGACGGCGCTCTTCGTCGGCGGCCTCATCCACTGGTAGCCCGCGACCGCCTGCGGCCGCC
>JADEYI010000855.1_pt1 | contig 31534 bp, 24 predicted proteins | sample 8542331 | NCBI WGS metagenome assembly JADEYI01 (sample SAMN16510988, study PRJNA670497) | mine drainage metagenome | isolation source: biofilm near Copperflume 1 | place: Germany: Marsberg coppermine Kilianstollen | collected 2018-02 | reverse complement strand
TGCTCAAATACAGCTTCAGCATCGAACCCTGGGAGGAAGCCGAGTTCATCGCCTTCATGCCTGTACACGCGCAGAGTGGGAGAGCCGAAGATAGAGCGAAGCCTCTATTTCACATTCCCACGATACCGCCAGGCGCTAACAGCGCAGGAGGCTCCGAGGTGAGCCCTGATCCGCAATTCTACAGCCGCGCCAAAGCCGCCACAACACTCCAATGGAGATCGCTGCTAGAGCCCGGTATAACGTTGAGCCTGCCTGATCGGGAGCTACAGGCCTCATGGGAGGCCAACCTCGAGCACATACTTGCGCTCCACGATGGGGGGAGCATCACCCCCGGCCCCGACCTCTATCACAGTTTCTGGTTCCGGGATGCGGCCTATATGGTCTATGCGCTATCCGCATCCGGTTATAAGGAAGCTGCCGAAGAGGTGCTACACGGCTTCTTGCCTCGACAGAGGCGCAGCGGCGTTTTCATATCGCACCTCGGCGAGTGGGACAGCACAGGCCAGGCGCTATGGGCCATTGCTCAGCATATCAAGCTGTACCCGGATTCGCCGCTCTTTGCAGAAGTTCGTCCGGCGGTAGAGAACGGGGCCAGGTGGATAGCGCGCAGGCTCGCAAAGTCTGGAGATGGATTGATGCAGCCCGGCCTCTCCGCCGAGCATCTCGGCCCACCCGACCGCTACTACTGGGATAATCTCTGGTCACTGGCGGGCTTAGAAGGGGCGAGAGAGGTGTTGGGTGAAAAACGCTTCGGGAGAGCTGCGGCAAAATTGCGAAGATCGCTGGCGCTGGCCTGGGCAACTGATGTGGCTGCGCTGGGCAGAACAGCCGTGCCTGCCGCACCAGGTCGGGGCATAGACCTCGGCATGGTTGGCTCGCTCGTCGCCTGGTTCCCGCTTGAGCTTGTACCCGCTGATAGCCCGTTCCTTGCAGGCACACTCCAGGCGCTGGAGGAGACTACTTTCTATAAAGGCGCGCTTTTCGTTAGCACCGGGCATTCCGGCTGGGGAACTTATCTCAACATGCGCATCGCCGGCTGCTATTTACTGCAAGGCTCGCCCAGGGGGTGGGAGCTAATGCGCTGGCTGTTGCGCCACGCATCACCCACATACAACTGGCCTGAGGGGATCAACCCGAAATCGTGCGGAGGAAGCGCCGGAGATGGGCAGCACGGCTGGGCATCGGCGGAGTGGCTGCTGCTCATACTCGCCTTCTTATTCAGGGAGAGCAACGCTAGCCTCTTGATCGCCCCGGTCTTGCCGGAAAAATGGCTGCAATACGCAGGTCAACTCGTAGTGGAGAATGCCACTACCTCCTTCGGTGCTCTCAACTATACAATGGAGTGGGACGAGGGGGGACGCAGCATCGTACTCAAACTGAAGACAAAGTGGCACACGCCTCCACGCGAAATCCTCTGGAAGGTGCCAGGCTCCGTTCAGAGTGCCACCATTAATGGGCAAGATGTTGGCCCCTCCGTGAATGGTGTACGCATACCATCAGATGCAAACCTGGTGGAGATAACAAGGGAACCCATGAAACGTGAAACGTGAGGGACTATAGGTATGGTATCTTTACCCTCAATCCCTTAGGCATCACTCACTACCCTCACGTTTCACGACCCCGTTCACGAGCCTTAGCTTATGCCAAACAAACCGCAACTTTCTCTCATAATGACCGTGCGTAACGAAGCCGCCAACCTTCCCCTGCTTCTAGATAGCATACTGGCGCAAACGCTTACGCCTGCTGAGGTGGTAATCGTGGATGGAGGCTCTGGCGACGGCACGCAGGAAGTAATACGCGGCTATGCAGAGAAGTTGCCCCTGCGGCTCATCGAGATGCCCGGCGCTAACATCTCGCAGGGGCGCAACGCCGCGATAGAGGCAGCATGCTGCGATACTGTTGCAGTCACCGATGCTGGTGTGCGCCTGGACCCGCATTGGCTGGAGTCGCTCGCGGGGGTGTTGGGCGACGAAAGATCAGGCATTGATATTGCCTCTGGCTTCTTCCTGCACGACGCGCAAACTACTTTCGAGCGCGCAATGGGCGCAACGGTCCTCCCTGCGCTTGAGGACATACAACCCGGTAAATTTCTGCCTTCCAGCCGCTCGGTAGCCTTCCGCAAGGAGGCATGGGCGGCGGTTGGCGGCTACCCTGAGTGGCTCGACTATTCGGAGGACCTGGTATTTGATTTCGCGCTCCTTGAGGCGGGGTACGGCTTCGCCTTTGTGCCTCAAGCTGTTGTTTATTTCCGCCCCAGATCCAGCATAAAGGCCTTTTACCTGCAATACTACCGTTATGCCAGGGGCGACGGCAAAGCAGACCTCTGGCGCACGCGGCACGCCATCAGGTACGCGACCTACATGGTTGGGCCACTTGTTACCATGTGGGCCTCGAAGCAGCGGCACTTGCCGCAGGGCAAGGGCTTGCTGGCGTTGGCCTTCGCAGCAGCCGCGCTTTACTGCCGCAAGCCCTACGTGCGCCTCTTGCCTGCGTTACGCGGGCTGCCTGTACGTGAAGCCCTGTACGCGCTTTCTCTGGTGCCACTCATACGGCTGACGGGAGACATAGCCAAGATGACAGGTTATCCCGTTGGCCTCATCTGGAGGCTCAGAAGAGCATCGCGTTGAGCCTTCTCTTTCATTACAGGCAGGAACTCTGTAGCCCTTATTGTTAAACGACCTCGTAAAGATGTGACTACAATGCATCAAGATAGTAAAACAAGCGCATCTTCTCCCGACAGACTTATGGCGCTCGCGCTGGCATCTGCTGATGGCTTCAGGAGCCTGTCGCTGTCGGCGGATGGCGGCGTGGCGGGCGACATCGGCGGCGCAGTTTGCTGGTACTCCTCATCGTACGTGCCTGTCTTCAACGGAGCAGGCATCTTCTCCGACGAGAAGGTTAATCAGGGTACGCTCGGCATCATAGACAGTTACTTCCGAGAGCGCGAACGCCCATACTGTCTCATGACGCTCGACCGTCTTGTCTCCGATGCTCCTAACCAGCTCGCCCGCCTCGGATATGTGGAGTACGATTCTATGCCCGCGATGTGGCTCGACGGGCTACCCCACGAGTGGGGCGTATCGGCAGCTACGCCTGGTGACCTTGCGCTGTCACGGGTGCAAACCCCGCCTGATATGTCCACCTTTCGCTTGCTTCTGAGCCGTATCTTTCATATTCCCACCACCGATCTGGACCTCATCCTGGGGGTGAACGCGCTGCGAGTGGAAGGCGTGCGCCATTACCTTGCGTGGTACAACAGCGTTCCCGTCGCCACACTTACGCTCATCCTGAAGGGAGAAATGGCGGGCATCTGGAATGTTGGCACCCTGGCCGATTACAGGCGGCGCGGAATAGCCGCCGCTATGATGCGGCACGCCATAGCAGAAGCGGCTATGCTGGGATATAGCTCAACAATGCTCCTGGCCTCGCACGACGGCGAACCCCTCTACGAACGCCTCGGCTATATAACCCAGGGCACAATACAGATATTCGTGCCCGCAAGGCAGGTGGGGTGAGTCGAACTGTATATAAGGCCGAAGTTACAGCACGACTGGGCCAGGCGTGCGTCTTCTAAAAAACACAAGTAGTGAGTGCTAAAGGTTGATCAACACTCATCCATCCGCACCTCATAGCTTTTGGCCTCAGGCTCGATGAAGCGCACAAGCCTCGATCCTTCCTCCTCAAGTGTGCCACGCACTGCCTGATCGAGATGCCCGAAGGGTTTGAGCGTTAGCAAAGCGGCCTTCCGGCTCAGCGCGACCGCCCACATGCCTGCAACCATACCATCCACCAGGAACGTCGGCATTACATCGCCGTTTATTCTAATGACAGTTTTGCGATAGCAAGCAGGGAGTACTCGCTCTCGGTTGTTGTAGGCAAGTAGCAGGTTGTCCCACTTTGGGAGAAAGCGCGGCGGTGCAGGTATATCGCCCCCGGGCCTTGGTGCGTCCACCAGGTCGTAGAGCGTAGTACCGCCCTCAGCTTTGAACGATACAAGTCTGTCGCCTTGCGCTTGCAATGCCGAGTCAATCAGGCCCATCCTGCGGATGCCGCCCCATTGGGCAATGTCGGCACGGGAAGCAGGCCCAAAAGCCAGAAGGTAGTGCTCCACCAGCACGCGCATAGACTCTTCCAGGGAAGGCTCCTCTAATCCTTCGAGCCACAGGCGCGAGTCGATATACGAGTTCTTGCCTTGATACCGCCATGTGCCGCTTGGAGGCGTATGTACAAGGCCGCCGTGCGAGCTCGCCAGGTACCACAGATCCTCGCGGCTAAGTCCTTCATGGGACGGCATGAGATTCTCCAGATACTCCTTAATATCACCCAGGAGACGCGGCTCGGAGGCGAAGTCCATCAGGCTTTTGTGCAGAGCCACAGTGTCTATTCCGCGCTGCTGCCCGATGCTCTTCCAACCCGCCAGGTGCGACTCGGTGACTGCCCGGCTGAAATAGGGATAGTCTCGGGCGGTGGCGATGTGGAGCGTCCAGCGCATCAGGCTGGCCTTGATAAGTTGGCGCGAGAGAAGCGCCTCGGTAAGCTGAACGTGCCTGAAACCCAGTAGGCGCGTCCACAGACCTATGTATGGCGAAGGCAAATACTGCGCCTGCATGCCTGCCAGCCGTTCCACGGCTTGGATAGCGTCGATCTGCTCGCGTTGCAGCAGCATCTGACGGGCAAGCGTAGCACGATTCAGCGCACGCAGTGTGAGCATGGTCACTCCTCAAGCATAGGCACTCTGATGCCGAACCTCTGCGCTGCTTCTATTGCTTCGTCGTAGCCTGCGTCGGCGTGGCGAATTATGCCCATACCCGGGTCTGTGGTCAGTACTCGTTGCAGGCGAGCGGCGGCTTCGGGGGTGCCGTCTGCTACTATCACTTGCCCTGCGTGGATGCTGTAGCCTATGCCCACGCCTCCGCCGTGGTGTATCGAAACCCAGGTTGCCCCGCCAACCGCGTTTATCAGCGCGTTGAGTAGGGGCCAGTCGGCTATGGCGTCGCTGCCATCCTTCATAGCCTCGGTCTCGCGGTTGGGCGATGCCACGCTGCCCGTATCAAGATGGTCCCGGCCTATCACTATAGGTGCGCTCACTTCGCCTCTCCGAACCATTTCGTTCACGACCTGGCCGAAGCGCGCCCTCTCGCCATAGCCGAGCCAGCAAATACGGGCGGGCAGGCCCTGGAACTTCACCCTCTCACGCGCCAGCTTTATCCAGCGCACCACAGAAGGGTTGTCCGCGAACTCACGCAGCACCATCTCATCTATTTTGTAGATGTCCTGAGGGTCGCCCGACAGCGCAGCCCACCTGAAAGGCCCTTTGCCTTCGCAAAAGAGAGGGCGTATGTAAGCAGGCACAAAGCCTGGGAAGTCAAAGGCGTTCGTCACGCCCTGGCCGTATGCTTGCTGGCGTATGTTGTTACCGTAGTCGAAGACCACAGCCCCCATCTTCTGCAAATCAAGCATGGCGCGCACGTGTACAGCCATAGATGCCAGTGAGCGGCGTATATATTCATCGGGATCGCGTGCTCGCAACTGTGCGGCCTCTTCTACATCGAGGCCGAGAGGCACATAGCCAAGCAGGGGATCGTGCGCCGAGGTCTGGTCGGTCACCATATCGGGCACAATGCCGCGCCGCATCATCTCAGGATAAACAGCAGCAGCGTTACCAAGCAGACCTATGGAGAGGGGGCGTCGCTCCCGAACGGCCTGGTTCGCAAGGGCAAGCGCATCGTCCAGATTATCTGTCGAGGTATCCAGGTAAGCAGTTTCCAGGCGGCGCTGGATATGGCTGGGGTCCACTTCCACCACTATGGCTACGCCGCCATTCATAGTGACCGCCAGAGGTTGCGCGCCGCCCATGCCGCCAAGCCCTGCTGTCAGCACGAGCTTGCCGCTCAGATCAGCTTCCGAGCCATAGTGCTTGCGGGCCGCCTCGCCGAAAGTCTCAAAGGTCCCCTGCAAGATGCCCTGTGAGCCGATATATATCCAGCTACCTGCGGTCATCTGCCCATACATGATGAGACCCTCAGCCTCCAACTTGGAGAAGACCTCGCGTGTAGCCCAGTGCGGCACCAGGTTGGAGTTCGCGATGAGCACGCGGGGCGCGTCAGGCGTGGTGCGGAAGACACCGACGGGCTTGCCACTCTGCACGATGAGTGTCTCGTCGTTCTCCAGATTGCGCAGGCACTCCATGATCTTGAGGAGTGAAGGCCAGTTGCGCGCCGCCTTGCCACTGCCGCCGTACACCACGAGGTCTTGCGGGCGCTCGGCCACCTCCGGGTCAAGGTTGTTCATCAGCATCCGCAGCGCGGCCTCTTGCAGCCAGCCCTTGCATTGGAGCGTATCGCCACGTGGCGCACGAATAGACTGCATTGTCTCCATAATCTTACCCTCCTTTCCTTTCCCCCTCTTTTTACATTGTATTTGATTGCTGTTCGCTTCGTCTGCCATAACGATCACTTGAGATTGGCCGGGAGAAGTTTCTCTACTATAACCACATCCCGCCACACACCGTCAAGCCTGCCATGCTTCTCGTAGGTGCCAACCTCTCGGAAGCCTGACGAACGGAGCAGCGCTCGGCTGGCGGTATTCTCCACAAAGACGCGAGATACCAGTTTCCAGAATCCTGCCGCTTCAGCAGCTTCCAGGAGAGCCTGCATCGCAAGCCGCCCCACACCACGCCCACGGGCCGCACGCTCGACGTAGACCGAGAACTCGGCTATACCCGCGTAGCATTCACGCGACCTGTAGGTGGATGCTGAGGCAAAGCCAATAACTTCTTCTCCGTCCTCGACAGCTACTATCGGATAACGTCCACCGAACCACAACCGCACCTCTTCAGCAGACCGTAGTCGCGTCTCGAAAGTGGCTAAACGGTCCTCTATACCTTGATTGTATATAAAAGCTATAACCGTAGCGTCGTTGAGATTAGCAACCCGAGCAAGCATGTCACAACCCCTCAGCGTGTCTCAGAGGATTAAGGTTGGGTGGTCATAGGTAAGTCGCCGGTAGTCCGTCTTCGTAAACCTCTGTGAGTGCTTAACAATTCACGTGCGAGAAGGCGCTCAGGCAATGGGCCGCAACTTTAGCAGCCAGACATTGCTACAATCCCACCTCCATGATACTCCTCAAATGACTTGCAAACCACCACTGAGTATGCGAGAAGCAATTAGCTGGGCGCTAACCCTCAACTCTCAACCCCCCGTTCTTCACCTCTACCAACCTGTCAGGGTAATCGCGCAAAAAGGCGCGGTCGTGTGCTACTACTATTACTGTGCCTTCGAATGCCTCTAGCGCCTCTTGAAAGTGTGCTCGTCCGTCTATGTCGAGATGGTTCAGCGGTTCATCAAGCAGCAGCAAGTTGCACCCACGAAGCACCAGCAACGCCAGTTGCAACCTGCTCCGCTCTCCAAGTGAGCAATCGCCTGCCCGCTTGAACGCATCGTCACCCTCAAAGAGAAAGAAATGAAGAAAGCTGCGCGCATCAGTCTCGCTCATAGCCCTTTCGTAGAGCGCCGTTTGCAGCACAGTTCGTTCAGGGTCAAGCGTCTCTTGCTCCTGCGACATCAATCCTAGCCGCACGCTCGCTCCCAGCTTTACTGCCCCGGATAGCGGTTCCAGCTTCCCCGCGATTAGCCTCAGTAGGGTAGTTTTGCCTGCACCATTTGGGCCAACGAGCGCTATCCTGTCGCCGTATTGCGCCTCGAGCGATACCCCTTCGAGCAGCAGCGCGGCACCCGGGTATGCAAAGCTCAGATCCTCAACCCGCACCACCGACTTGCCGCCCATAGGCGCAGGTCCAAAGTCGAGCTTGAGCCACCAGCTTGGCCTGGGCTTCTCTACTCGCTCGTTTGACTCCATGTACCTTTCCAGCTTGCGCTCGCGTGACTTCGCAAGTCTGGCCTTTTTGCGCGCCAGCCTGCGTACTCCCGGCTGCCGGGGCGTGGTGCCGCGCTCAATATTCAGCGCACCGTCTTTCATGGTGTGAATGTCGCGCTCTACTCGCCCTACATACTCTTGCTGGCGCTTCCACGCCTCAATGTGAGCTTCGTGCTCTTGCTCCTGCGCCTCCTCAAAGTCGCTATAGTTTCCTTCATAGCTCTTGAGGGTACGCGTTTCCTCGTCAAGGTAAAGGACCCGCCTCACCGTGCGGTCCAAGAACTCGCGGTCGTGCGACACAATTAGCACGCTGTTGGGGTAGCTCTGCACGAAGCCTTCGAGCCATTCGAGGGCCTCCACATCAAGGTGATTGGTCGGCTCGTCGAGGAGCAAGAGATCAGGCTCGCGCAGCAGTAGCATAGCCAGCCCAAGCCTTGTCTTCTGCCCGCCGCTGAGTGTAGACACAGGCGTATCAGCCTCTATCTGCCCCAGGTCAAGACCTTGCAGCACTTCCCTGGCTCTTTGCTCGCGCTCATAGCCGCCCAGCGCTTCCAATTGGGCCAGGGCATCGGTGTAGTTAGCCATCGCGGTGTCAGGGTCAGCGCCTGAAGATAGCGCGTTGGCGGCGTTCTGGAGAGCCTGTTCAGCCTCTATAACGCCGCTCTGAGCATACGCAACCGCCGCGCTCATCGTGAGGTTGCCGGCTTCCTGGAAAGCCTGCGGAAGATAGCCGATGATCGCTCCACGTGGTGACAAGGTGATTGTACCTGAGTCGGGTTGTTCTTCGCCCGTGATGCAACGCAGCAGAGTGGATTTACCTGAGCCGTTTGCGCCTATGAGGCCAACGTGCTCATGATCATTGAGGATGAAACTGATGCCGGCGAGGACAGCGGTCGTGCCGTAGCTTTTATAAAGGTTCTGTACTTGAAGCAAGCGTGCCCCCTCTCTAAAGAGACACCTTAGTGCCTCCTAAAAATCCGCTATATCGAGAGGGGTATATTTCACCGTAAGCTCCTTACTAAGGCCAAAACCGACCAGCCGCAATGTTTCTTGGGGCATGGTAGCACCATTATAAACTATTGTAGCACGCGAGCGCTTCGGTCCTCAGACTGAGCTCGGCAACACCCGGGTACTCAAAGACCCACCCCTACCACCCTTGCCAGCGGGAAGTGGGAGTAGGTTAGATTAGATGAAAACAAGCAAAGAGAAGAGAAGCCCCTCCCCGCTTGTGGGGAGGGGTGGGGGCCTTGCCTCGCCGGGATGCCTCTGTCGCAAAAGCTGGTCGCGTCGCCTCACGCCCAGGGGTGTTACGCTGCTTGCAGCATTACGAGCCTGTTAGGGCCTGACAACTTGGCGGCTCTGAGCGCCCTCTCTGCGAGGGCTATCAACTGTGGTTCCCACACACCCTCACCCGGTTTGGACGAGGGTTGCCAGTAAGCTACACCCACCGAGGCGGTTAGCTTTACCGCATCTCCTGAGCCCTGATTGTAGAAGTTGTGGTCGGCTACCGAGTCCCGCAATCTATTCGCTGCGATCTGCGCCCCGTCCGAGTCGGTGTCGGTTAGCAGCACAAGGAACTGGTCGTTACGATAGCGGGCAACCACATCAGTGGCGCGCATAGTTCTCGTCATAACGTGTGCTATATCGCGCAATACCGCATCGCCTACCGAGTGCCCCCACCTGTCATTTACGTGGTCAAACTTGTCTACATCGAGAAGCAGACAGGAGAGCGGATAGGCTCGGCGCGATGATCTTTTGACTTCTTCCTCGACGCGTATCATGATATACCGCCTGTTGAAGAGGCCCGTGAGCGCATCATGCAATCGCTCTGCCGAAAGGCGCGTATTCTCTATCACCAGCGCCTTGAACATATCCCTCGACTTTACGGCGTCTTCCAGCCTCATCTTCAGGTCGGCGTCGCCTATCGAGATAGCGGGCGGCGTAAGCGGGCCTGTGATAGCGCCTTTCCTACCTTCCCCTAGCTTCAGCAGGGGGATTCCCCAGCTGTTAAGCTGCGTTTGTAATTCGCTCCAGCCTTTGCCATAAGCTGTGAGACCGGGCACAAGCACAATATCAGGCGGTGTGGCCTCCACGATAGAGCGTGCCGACTCGTAGTCGTCGGCCAGGCGGGCCGCATACCCCAGCCGCACCAATTGGTCGCGCATTGTCCGCTGGTTTACCGGCTCAGGGTCTATAACAAGTACAATTACGGATTGTGTGCTTACTGAGGAGGCTAGCATATATGATATCTCTTTCACTTGTCATTGCTCAATAATAGCCGGGTCATAACCGCCAGATCGCCGCCACTATAATATGCCTTGGCAAGGTACCGCCTGCTATTGCTCTTATTCTAGCGCAACGCTTCCTATAATCCTATACCACGTATTGACTATTCCATCTGCCCCGTTAGTCCTACCACTCCCGCCTACGGCAGAGTTATGAATTAGCAATTATCAATTAGGTTACCACGATTCACAATTTGGTCAGGCCTGACAGGGGGCACTCGTAGCAGCGCCTCGTTGCGCAGTAAGTTTTGTAGAGATGGATCAGCCCTTGCTGGTGCCGCGCTCCCTTGATCCCTTCTTTTTGGCGCGGGCCGAGCGCCTCGTCTGCCATGGCCCGTGTGATCTTATTCTCCGCCAGTTTTGGATAGCACGCCCAAACCTCAAGCGCTACCTCTCCCAGGGCCGAATCGCCTGCGCGCTCTGACTGCGCTACGAGCAGAGGCAAGAGTACATTGACTGCTATGTCTGCCGAACGAGCTGCTCCTACCAGCGCGACTTCTTTATCTCCGCTGAGGCGCTGTCCAAAGTCGCTATGCAGCCCCCAATAGCCGTCGCCGGGCACATTTAGTATCTCTGTCCACTTCTTTGCTACTTCTTTGGTCGGGCGGCGCTCGGCTGAAGTAAAAGGCCCTATCATCCCGCCCCGCTCCCACAGCAGGCGAGACAGCAGCCTGGCAGCCGCCGCTAGCCTTCGCGCAGGCGAGTTGGGGGGGCGCACACGATCCACATTCCAGCCCTCTACGATTGGCCTGCCCTGCAAGCCCAACGTTACCGCGCATGAGCGCCACAACTCCTCTACTTCCTCTGCATACTCAGCCGACAGCCAATCCAACGGCGGCAGCCCCGGCCTCTGTGAAGGCAGCAATCCGCCTGCTCCTAAAAATAGGCTCTCAAGGAGAGTAGCACGCTCGGTTCTCTCCCTTCCCAGGGGCAAGCTGAGCAACTGGCCCAGTGGCAACGCGGAAGCCAGAGCCTTCATCTGCTTACGGTTGGCCGAATAGCCGAGCGCGTCCATCAGCCCGCGATAAAAGACCTCGTCAGTCGAGCGGTACACCTCTATACCGGCTTCCATCACCGCGGCTTTCGCCAGTATGCGCTCATCTCCGGCGGCCTCGATTTCTGCAACCAGCTTCTGCAAAGGCCAATCCTGAGTACGCTGCCAGCACGGCTCTTCCGATAGCGCGCCCAGATTACTGATAAGAGGGGTTACACGCTCCAGCAGCTCACCTGTTGTGAGGGTTATATAGTCCGCCAGCACAAGCGTGGGCACGCTCGCGCCATCCTGCCTTATAACAGGTCGTGCGGCGTGCGGCCATAGAACCACGTGCAGGGCGACGCTGTTGTACCTGGGGTCTTTGTCATGTCCGTGCGCGTACCAGTCGCCGCAACGCAGGTGCATCTCCACGGAGCCTGTTACCAGCCGAGTGCCGCCTTCACCCAGCGCGAGCAGGGCCCTCTCGAAGTCAGGGCCACTACCTGCCGTCCATATTCCTCTGTATACCACGGCCACCGGCTCGCCTTCGCAGTCCCACATCGGCCCCCGCAAAGGCTGCTGCTCATTCCACACCGCCGCCAGCACAGCCTCGCTTATTTCTTTAGCCTCTAAAAGGCTCCCCTTCGTAAGAGCCGGAATGCACATGAACCTACCCCTTTCCGCCCTGGGCGGAATTACAAGTTACAAATTGCCAATTCCAAATTCACCTTACGTAATAGATGGCGGATGACCGTCAGCCCTATCTCTCTTTTCTGTAGAAGTGAGAATGGATGCGACGCTACCCCACAGACGCGGGCCGTAGCGTTCAGCACGCAACGAGTATACTCCATGTGCGCTAAAAGACAAACTGAGCGTCAGTTAGCGCAAAACACAGACAGAATCAAAAGAACAATGGACACCCACCATGGTGAGTGTCCATTGTTCTTTTCTTCTCTTGTTCCCTTTCCTAATCTTACCGCATTATCAGGCTGTACAGCGATTTGTTTAGCTCTTACCCTCTGAGCTACCAAGGCCGGGTGCGGTAGAAGGAGTACCACCGCCTTCAGCTTCTCCTGTTTCGTTAGGAGATTGCAGGTCTACACCTTCCGTGCCCAGCACTTCTGCGGCGCCGCCCGCCTCTGCCATGTCGCTAGCATCGCCCGCGCCGCCCACTTCACCCTTGTCTTCGGTGGTGTCCTCGGCAGATGCTTCACTGGCTCCATCTTCGGTAGTAACGGCTTCGTCCGTCCCCTCCGCAGCTTCTGTCTGATCGGGCTTAGAGGCTTCGATGCGGCCTTCGGCTATGCCGACCATGCGGTCTACGATTTTGCGCTGGAAGAGCCGGTCTTCCAGATCAGTGCGCGATTCCTTATTGGCAAGCACCGCCTCGGCGGCTTCCTTCTCCGCGCCCTCAAAGCCAGCTAGCATCTGGCTTATCTCGCTCTCTATCTCTGCCTCGTCAACCTCTATACCCTCACGCCGGGCAAACTCTTGCAATACCAGCGTGCGGACCACGCGCTCTTTGGCACGCTCGCGGTTGCGTTCTCTCCACTCGTTCTCGCTGGTGCTATTGTATGAAAAATACTGGCGGGTGGTAAGGCGCTGCTGCTTCAGCCTCTCTTCCAGGCTCTTGAGCATGCCATCAAGCTCTTCCTTCACCAGCAGGTCGGGCACATCTACTTCCGCGCCTTCGACAATCTTGCTGATGATAGTGTTCACCTGGTTAGAACTGGTGCTTTCTTCGACCCGCTGGCGCAAGTCTTTATCCACTGCTTCTCGTAGCGCCTCTACAGTCTCGTAGCCGCCGAGCGATTTAGCAAACTCATCGTTCATCTCCGGGAGTTGCTGCTCTTTCATCGAGCGGGTGGTCACATGGTATGTCACGTCCCGCCCACGCATCTCTTCCACCGGGTAGTCGTCGGCAAGGGTAGCCGCTATATCTTTCTCTTCGCCAAGCGACATTCCTTCCAGAGCCTTGCTTACAACTTCCGGCACACCGGCGCGTGCCATGCCGACAATAGTGGGAAAGTTCTCGCGCTGCGCTTCAGGAAGAAGACCTTCGTTGGTGAAGCCCTCAAGGTCGAGGTAGACCATGTCGCCCTCTTTGATGGGGCGTGGCTCGGCAGGCTCGTTCCAGGGTGCGCCTTCGCGTTGTAGCTCGACCAGCACCTGCTCAACTTGATCGCTTGTAATCTCAGTCTGCTCTTTCTCAACACGGACGCCGCTGTAATCACCAAGTTCTATCTTTGGCGGCTGCACGACAATTATCTTGACCTGCACCGGGTCCATGCTCACGATCTCGAAGTCGCCTACGTCCATGGCGTCCAGGTTCTGATCGGCAATGGCCTCCTGAAGAGCCTGCGGTAGGATGTTACGCACCGCCCGCTCGGTGAGGGTATCGAGGCCAACGTAGCGCTCAACCATATAGCGGGGCGCTCTGCCTGGTCTGTAACCAGGTATGTTTACCTGGTTCACCATCTGGTGGTAAGCATGGTCGAGAGCTTTGTTGATAGTCTCAGGATCAAGGTCAATAGTGAGGGCAACTTGCCTGCCCGGCAGATCTTCACGGGTAATATTCAATTTGTGTGTACTCCCCTTTATGAGTTTGCCTTTTATTATACCAGAGCTACCCGCTATGAGCAATCAGCTTGCCACCATCGGGTGCGCGCCAACGTTTAGGCAAACGTCGCGAGTTGAAGCCACGGGCTACAAGAGAGCGAAGCCTCCCTTCGGAGACTATACTGAGGTAGGCAAAGCGCGGCTTCAGCCCGTGACTTTGCTGCTCATTATCAATGGGCACCCACCGGGCGGCCTCGATGCACCGAAGCACAGTTCACCTAAACGTTGGCGTGCACCCGCCACCATCGGCACAACCGGCAATTAGCAACTGAAGCCGCCAACGCTGTGAGAGTGCTGTCCTGGGGTTACAGTCTTACGCCCTCCAAGAATAAGCCTGCAAGCCAGACTAATTTCCTATGCTGCGGTCTTGTGAAGTATAGAGGGCCTTTGTTACAATAGGGACATTGATAACCCTTGCCTTTTGTCCGCGTATAATTACTTGACACAATAACATAGAAGGTTCGTTTTATGCTTCACCGGCGCGTGGCGCGCTCAACTTATACAGTAGCTACGATTTTGCTTGTGCTCGCAGTTGTGGGTCAGGGCTGGATGGTGCGCCCTCAGTCAGCGACCGCCGCAGCCCCTTCTCAGCCCGGTAGCAAGCTGGTGCTGGCTTTCTACTACATGTGGTATGGCCCAGATAGCTTCAATGGCGGGCAGATGACGGACCGTCCTGTTGCACCCTATATCTCCGACCAGACCGACGTTATACAGCGGCAGGTACGCGAAGCGAAAGCGGCAGGAATAGATGCCTTCATTAGCTCCTGGACGGGCACAGGCACGGAAACCGACCAGAACTTCCCGAAGCTACTGGATGCGGCAGCGGCGCAAGGCTTCAAGTCTACCGTCTACTTTGAGACCAACTCGGCGATGCAGCATGGCGACGTGGTGAGCCAGCTGCGCTCTGTAGTGAGCAGGTTTGCGAGCCAGCCCGCTTTCCTGCGCTGGAATGGCAAGCCGGTGATCTTCTTCTGGTCGCCGCAGTCCCTTGGGGGGCCGGATGCGTGGCGCGCCGTGCGACAGCAGGTGGACCCTAACAATACCCAGATATGGTCTGTGGATACAACAGACTCTGCTTATCTCGATGTATTTGATACGATCCACTTCTATAGCGGCGGCAAGTGGAGCGCAGGCACAAATGTGGCGCAGGTTGATAGCACCTGGCGCGGCATTGTAGACATCTACAATAAGTCGCACGGCACGTCACGGCTATGGACGGCAGATGTGATACCGGGGTGGGACGAGAGCAAGATACAGCCTCCCAGGAACCCTGTGAAAATATTCCCCCGACGCGGCGGTGCGATGTATGCCGAGGACTGGCAAGCGGCCATCGCGAGCAACCCTGAGTGGATTACCCTCACCAGCTATAATGAGTGGTTCGAGGGGACACAGATAGAGCCGAGCGCGAGCTACGGCAGCCAATACCTTGATCTCACCAGGCAGTACGCAAGCCTGTGGAAGAATGGCCCCGACCCATGCGCCGGAGGCGCCTCTTTCCCTCAGACCGGGCGTGCTATTTGCAAAGCCATGCAGGGTTACTGGCAGCAATACGGCGGTATTGCGCAATTCGGCTATCCAATATCAGACCCGCTTAGCGAGAAGAGCCAAACTGACGGGAAGACATACACCGTTCAGTACTTTGAGCGTGCCCGTTTCGAGCTACACCCTGAGAACAAAGGCACGCCCTATGAGGTGATGGTGGGCTTATTGGGCCGCCAGTTCCACAAAGTTGATCCGCCGGTTGCCCCGCTAAATGACGGCGCGCATCAATATTTCAAAGAAACAGGGCATAACGTCAGCGCCGCCTTCTATGACTACTGGCAGCAACATGGCGGCCTGTTCGTCAATGGCTATCCGATAAGCGAAGCGCTTCAGGAAAAGGCAGCCGACGGCAAAACATATACTGTGCAGTACTTCGAGCGTGCGCGCTTCGAGCTACACCCTGAGAATCCGCCACCTTATAATATCCTCTTAGGCGCGCTTGGCCGCCAGGCATATGGGCGATGAGAGGCCCAGGGTTAGGGAATAAGTCTAATACCTCTGATCCCTAAACCCTGCGCCTGGCTGCCCACCACACTCCCGCGAAGATTACCGCCAGCACGCTGAAAAGCACGAACTCCGGTGGCACGCCACCTGTCGAGAGGCCCAGGTATAGCTGGAAGAGGGCTGCCACAAGGCAGAAGATAGCGGCGATACCAGCTGATAAAGCAGGCCGGGGTTTGTTTCTTTTCTGAAGCTTTGTGGGTTCGGGAAGTAGTGGCATAAATGCGGCGCAGCATGAGCGGGAGGTGGCTCCGGCCTTTGCCTACGGCTCGCCCTCCAACTGCTCGGCGACGCTTACGCCAGCTTCGACCAGCGCCAGCCTGAGCAATCCCAGGGAAAGCAGAGCGCACTTCATGCGGGCGTAGCTTACCGCTACCCCCAGATTGTCCAGTATATCCTGGCGGGTCATCTTCGCAAGCTCTGTTAGTGGCTGTCCAACTATCTCTTCGGTGAGCATCGAAGCCGACGCTTGGCTGATAGCGCAGCCCCGCCCCGTAAAGCGCACGTCCTGCACGATGCCATCCCGCACCGCCAGGTCCATAAAGAGCTTGTCGCCGCAAAGCGGGTTATTAGCCTCTACGTGGATGTCGGGCTTCTCAAGCTCCCCGAAGTTGCGGGGGTTCTTGTAGTGGTCGAGTATTTCTTCTTTGTAGATTGCGTCCATAGGTTTCTGTTTTTTATTCCTACCCGAAAATTGCCTGCACTTTCTTTATCCCCTCTACCAGTGCGTCTATATCCTCTTTGCGTGTATAGATGTAGAAGGAGGCGCGGGCAAGAGCGGGCACGTCAAGATGCTGCATCAAAGGCTGGCAGCAGTGGTGCCCTGCTCGTATGCAGATGCCTTCGCTGTCGAGGATGGTGGCGATGTCATGGGGGTGCGCGCCCTCTATGGCGAAAGAGATTACCCCACCCTTATGTGCTGCGTCGGGGCCGTAGAGCGTCACGCCGGGCATATTCGCCATGCTATTTATAGCATAGGAGGTTAGCTCCTGCTCATGGCTGTGGACGTTATCCATGCCTATAGATGAGAGATAATCCACTGCCGCGCCCAGCCCTATCGCTTCGGCTATAGCTGGTGTTCCTGCCTCGAACTTCCAGGGTAGCTGGTTCGGGGTGAAGCCTTCCAGCGTCACAATGCTGATCATATCGCCACCGCCGAGGAACGGGGGCATTTCTTCGAGCAAATGGCGCTTGCCGTAGAGTATGCCTATGCCTGTAGGCCCGCACATCTTATGCCCAGAAAAAGCCAGGAAGTCCGCATCGAGAGCCTGCACGTCTACGGGCAGGTGCGGCACGCTCTGGGCTGCATCCAGCATGACCAGCGCGCCCGCCTGGTGCGCAGCAGCTATAATCTCTTCAACGGGGTTGATTGTGCCCAGCACATTGCTCATCTGGGTTATGCTGGTGAGCTTGACGCCCTGCAACTTCGCTTCAAGATCATCGAGGACCAGCATGCCCTGCGGATCGAGGTCGAGGTAGCGCAGCTTTATGCCGCGCTCTGCCGCCAGCATCTGCCAGGGCACCAGATTGGAGTGGTGCTCCATCTTGGTGAGAAGCACAACGTCGCCTTCATGCAAGTTGGCTCGCCCCCATGTATGCGTCACCAGGTTTATAGATTCCGTGGTGTTGCGGGTGTAGATTATCTCGCGGCTGCTTTTCGCGTTGATAAAATTGCCGATGCGGGCGCGCGCCTTTTCATAACGGTCAGTAGCTACTTCGCTCAACTCGTAAACGCCACGATGGATGTTGGCGTTAGTCGTGCGGTAGTAATTCTCCATCGTGTCGAGCACCACCTGCGGCTTCTGCGCGGTAGCTGTGCTGTCGAGGTAGACGAGAGGCTTGCCATGTACAATGCGCGAGAGAATAGGGAAGTCGGCGCGCACCTTCTCCCAATCGGTTGGAGATGCTGCTTTGCCCGCCAGAGGTGCCGTCTTAAGCGGCGCGGGCTTGCTCACGATTGGCGGGTCGGAAGCCGCGATCTCTGCTGTTGATACCAGGGTAGGAGGGGCGGCTGTCTCTTCCGGTAGATTGGTAGTTGTGCGCATTTTTGCCCTCCTAAATGAGTTTTTAGCTTACGTTTCTCCGCGACCCAAATTGTCCAAGCTCTAAGCCTCGCCCGGCCTTTGCGCATCCTTGCCCAATCTGGGTAGAGCAACCTTCTCCTGGATGATGTCGCGCAGGCGCTGGCGCACAGACTCCAGAGGCATCTCGTCAATTATCGGCTCGAAAAATCCACCCACGATTAGCTTTTCAGCATCTATACGGCTGATGCCACGGCTCATCAGGTAAAAGACCTCGGTCTCCTGCACCGTGCCTACAGTAGCCCCGTGTGAGCACTTCACGTCGTCAGCAAGGATTTCCAGCCCCGGTATCGAGTTGGCTCTTGCGCCTTCACTGAGGAAGAGAGTGTTCATCGTCAGGTAGGAGTCGGTGCGCTGTGCCCCGTGATCTACTTTGATAATGCCCTCGAAGCCGAGGCGCGAGACGTCACGCAAAGCGCCCTTGAAAAGTATATTGCCGTAGGTGTCTTCAGCCACATGATGGGTGTTAGAGGTGTTGTCGAAGTGCTGATCGCCATCAGTGAAGCAAATGCCCCGCGTAAGGGTTTTCGCGCCCTGGCCCAGAAGCTGTGTCTCGGCGTGCGCTTTGATCAGCTTTGAGCCGACCTCGCCGATAACCCAGTGCATCAGGCCACCTTTGTCCACAGTGGCGTAGCGAGTGGCGAAGGAATAGACGTTGCGCGCCCACTCCTGCATCGAAGTAAACTCAACCTTCGCCTCCTCGCCCACAGCAACCTCGATTACGCCGGAGTGCAGGGCTTGTGTGCCTGTCTCCTCCGACTGGAACTCTTCGATGTAACGCACATTAGAGCCTTTGTCGGCCACGATAAGCGTGTGTCCCAGGGCCGCCGCGCCCGGAGTGTCAAGCCTGTAGACGACATGCACGGGCTGCGCGACATTTACCCCTTCGGGGATGTAAAGGAATACACCGCCGCTCCAGAAGGCGCTATGCAGCGCGGCGAACTTATCCGTATTCGGGGTGACCAGCTTGTGCAGATGCTTCTGCACGAGGTCCGAGTGGTCGCGCACCGCATCTTCAAGCGAGGAGAAGATCACGCCTTGGGCTTTCATCCTTTCTGGAAGCTGAATATATGCTACTTCCGAGTTTATTTGCACCAGCAGAGGCCCATCTTCCTCGCCCGCCTTGCCGAGCGAAACCAGTTGTTTGGCTTCTTCGCCTCTCCTGGTTGCCGCGACGAAAGGCTTCATCTCATTCAGATTTAGCTCGCTCACGTCGGTGGTCCACCACTGCGCGATACCCTTCGTCCAGCGTGGGAAAGGCAGGTCCTCAAAGGCTCGCCAACCTTCAAGGCGCGACTCGCGCAGCCACTGAGGCTCGTTCTTGCTGGCGGATAGCCTTAGCAGCTCGTCCTCGTTCAAACCCTGAGAAGGCGCAAGCGCCTGTGCGCTCAGGTCAATAGAGCTAGAAGTTGTCGTCGTCATTGCTGCCCCTTTCAGACTCATCGTCAGCCTCGATGCCGAGATCAGTGCGCAGCCAATCATACCCTTGCTGCTCTAGCTCCTGGGCAAGCTCCGGTCCACCTGAGCGCACCATCTTGCCATTTATCATCACATGCACATAGTCGGGCTTCACATAATTGAGGATGCGCTGGTAGTGGGTGACTAGGAGGACGCCCATATCAGGCCCGCGCAAGCTGTTCACTCCCTCAGAGACGATGCGTACAGCATCAATGTCGAGGCCGGAGTCCGGCTCATCGAGCATGGCGATCTTCGGCTTGAGCATCGCCATTTGCAACACCTCAAGGCGCTTCTTTTCGCCGCCTGAGAAGCCATCATTTACATAGCGAGTGGCGAAGCTCTCGTCCATTTTGAGGAGAGCCAGCTTTTCGCGCAGGTTCTTGCGGAACTCTTTTATCGCGGGGTTAGAACGCGCAACACCACCTCTACCGACGTAGGAAGTTGGCTTAAGGTCGGTGTTCTCTTTCGACTGGCCGTCAACACGCACCTCACCTGTCTCGGTGAGAAGGTCAGATTCGCTACGGGCGCGTGGCTTGGTGAGCGACACCAGCGCGGTGCGGATAAAGTTGGCTACGGAGACGCCGGGGATCACCGATGGGTACTGGAAGCCAAGGAAAAGGCCTACTTTAGCGCGCTCGTCTGGCGGCAAGTTAAGTATATTCTCGCCGTTGAGCGCGGCGGTGCCACTCGTCACCACATAGGTCGGGTTGCCCATAAGAGCATTCACCAGAGTAGACTTGCCTGAGCCGTTAGGACCCATGAGCGCATGTACTTCCCCCTGCCGCACCGTCAGATCGAGACCCTTCAATATCTCACGGCCTTCCACGTTGACGTGCAAATCCTTTACGACAAGGCCCTCTCCCACCGACTTTTTGTCGGCTACGGCCACATTAACCTCACTCTGAACCATCTAATCCTCCATAGTTATGATTTGTTTTTGTAACTCCTGGCAGACTATCTACCTTACTGACCACCGACCACCGGCTACTCCGGCTTACCAACAGACGTCACTTTGTTTCCCGCCGTCTGGATTGAGGCGTAGCTGATATGGAACTCGCAGGCACACTGCCCCTCGACTATACGGCCCGCCAGCTTCACGTCCACATTCGGGCCAAGGATCTCAGCCAGCATTTCTTGCTCCATCCCACAGATCTCGCGATGGTCCTTAGCCACCTCAAAATAAGGGCAGGAATGAGCCTTCAGCACGAAACCGCCTTCGCCCTCAACAGGGAGCATGGTGATATCCATGCCAGTCTCGCCAAGAGCGCCTACCAGGCCGAGCAGCTTCTGGGAAAGCTCCTTGCCGGGGGTCTGATCAGTGAGCTTACTGGCTAGACGACGGCTGACACGGTTGAGGAGCATCCGCAGGCCCTCTTGCCCGTTCAGCTCAAGCGTCTCCTCCAGGAGAAGCAGAGCGAGAGTGGCGTAATCCTTCGGGAAAAGCTCATGCGCCTTGGCGGTAAGAGAATAAACGTAATAGGGCCTGCCCACATCACCACGCACACGGGTAGCCTGGAGAAAGCCTTCGCGCAGGAGATGGGCTATCTGCTCGCGCACAGCGGTGGTAGTTACGCCAATCGCCGCCTCAAGCTCCTTGATAGAACACGAACCCTCATGTTGGATAATGCGTAGCACCTCCATGCGAGGCGAGCCTTCAACCTGTTTAGGGTCTCGAATCATTTGCAAAGCTCCTCTTTATTTCTGCGGCTAATTAGAAAAAAGCAGACCTATTTCACTCCCATTATATCACAAAACTTTGTCTGCGGCCAGTTTATACAGGTCAAACTGTGTAAAGTTCGATAGAAGTGGGCGGCCTCAACCGCCAGCCTCTAAACGCGCCAGGGGGTTTGGACGATCTGCCGTAGCGCTGGTGTTATTACTGGTCACTTGCGACCTCCTTGTGCTAAAATGACTGCGCTATTCTGGAGAGCCACGCAGGATACCTTGTGGGATTCTCCTAACATCTGAGAGGGGGGTGTAGGTGTCGCACCAATTTTCCGGCCAGCGCGCCGCTGTAGATGACCTCGCCAATGACGTCGAGTGGGTAATCAGACCTTATAGGGAGGAGGATATTCCGGCTATTGTGGCTTTGCAAAACGCCATTGATGCCGCATACAAGCTTGGCGAGGGCATCAGCGAGGAAGATTTACGTCTGCGCTTGAAAAGCCCGCGCTTTGACCCTGCCCGCCAGATCATGGTTGTGGAAGGCTCGCTGCGTGATGGCATGCCGCTCGGCATGTTGTCCGGGTCTGGGTCGGTCAGTTATGAGGACGATGAGAGCACCCAGGAGCGCATCTATTATCCTAGAGTCATGGTCCATCCGGGTGCTGAAGGACGCGGCCTCGAGCGGGTGATCGCAAATGAGCTTATTGGCATAGCACGTGTCCTGGAGGCCGAGCGCGAGCAAGAGCCTGCGCGTGCTCCACGGGTCAAGGCCTGGGTGCGTGAGGAAATGACGGCTATCATCGGCATGTGGAAAGACGCAAACTTTCGGGAGGTGCGGCAGTTCTGGAACATGGCCCGCCCACTTGATGTGCCTATTGACGAGCCTCAGCCCATAGATGGCGTGAATATACGCAGCTACAAACGCCCCGAAGATAATGTTCGCGCCCGCACAGCCTTCGACAATTCGTTTGCCGACCATTGGGATCACCACCCCATACCTCAGGAGGATTGGGACCACCGGGCAAGCTCATCCAGCATGAGGCCCGAGCTCTCGTGGCTGGCGGAAGTAGAAGAGAACCCTGACAATATCGCCGGCTTCTGCATTTGTGCTATCTCTGACGAAGAGAACAAACGCAGGAAGTGCTGCGAAGGCTGGATAGAGCTGCTGGGTACCACACGCGACTGGCGGCGCAAGGGGCTTGGCCGCGCTCTTTTGCTTCATGGCCTTCTCTCGTTGAGAAGCGCGGGTATGGATACGGCGCTGCTCGGCGTAGATTCCGAAAGCCCTACAGGGGCAAACCGCCTGTATGAATCGGTGGGCTTTCGCATACGCTCTCGCGACGTGACTTTGCAGTGCTCATTGGACGAGATCAAGATATGAGGTGCTACTGCTAGGCCCATTACCGATATATTCCAAAGGTGGCATCCAACCTGAAGGAAATCTGCACCTGGGAGATCATTTGTCATATCGGCTGGCCTGAGTAGCTCTATGCAATACCCACGCAATACCTTCTGCAACCTTTAAGCGTAGAAGGGGTTTATGCCTGACAATATGAGCAAAAAACGACTTGTGAGCCTGAGCGCAGCCACTTTGGGCTCACTAGCAGGGGCAATTACTGCCTTCAAGACATTACAGGAGCCGGACAAAATACCGCCGGTGAATGCTTTGCAGAGCGCAGCGCCAGGCGGTGGCGAGTGGCCTTTTGTGTCGGTGATTGTGCCTGCCCGCAATGAGGAGCGCAACCTGCCGAGATTGCTGCCCGGATTACTATCGCAGCGCTACCCCGGTTACGAAGTAATTGTGGTGGACGACCAATCGGAGGACGCCACACCCCGCATACTGGCCGAGTGGTCAGCGTGTGATAGGCGATTGAGGGTAATAGAAGGTGCGGAACTACCACGGCACGAAGGGTGGTTGGGCAAGCCCCACGCCATGTACCAGGGGGCTAACGCCGCCAAAGGAGAGTTCTTACTCTTCACCGATGCTGATACAGTACACGACGAGCAATCAGTGTCATCATCGGTGGCGTATGCGCTGGACCACGACGTAGATTTGCTGACCATCACGCCGTGCGCCGAATTGCTCAGCCCTTCCGAGCGGCTGCTCATGCCCCTGGCGTTCGAGGGGATACTGACGCTATACCCACCCTATAAGGTAAACGATCCGGCCAGCAGCGTAGCTATAGCCAACGGGCAGTACATCCTCATAAAACGCGATGTGTACGATGCCGTAGGCGGGGCCAAGCGTGTGAAGGACAAGATCGCTGAAGACCTGGAGTTCGGAAAGGCAGTAAAAAGCGACGGCTACAGGCTGTATCTTGCGAACGGCACGCATCTGATGACGGTGCGAATGTACACCAACTTCAGAGAGGTCTGGGAGGGTTGGAGCAAGAACGTAGTGTTATCGTTCAAGGAGAACCCGAGCACAGGCTTCTTCTCTGTGGTGGGTCTTTTGACATTAACGGTGATGCCCTTTCTGCTGGTAAACTGGCTTGTGCGGGCCTGGCGGGAAGCGCTGAAGAGCGGCAGGAAGAGCGACCGGTTAGCAGCCGGCTGGATAACAGGGATCGCAGCCTGGAACGTTGTGTTGCCCCTTATCTTCCGCAGAAGGGCCGATAGATCGCTTGGCCTGCCAGTGGGCTGGACCTTCACCCAGCCTGTGGGAGCAGTAATCTTCTCGCTGATTATGTTCAGCTCGCTGATAAGGCTGGCAAGAGGCAAAGGCGTGGTATGGAAGGGAAGGACTTACGGGAGCAGGGATTAGTAGCTGATCCTTAAGCCCTGCTTCCTGCTCCCTCAGTCCTCAGTGCTGCGCAACTGCTCTGGACAAAGGTCCACACTGTGCGCCAGACTTCCTCTCGCTCAGCATCGAAAACCACACCGTGCCCGCTATTTTGCCAGAAGAGAAGCTCTTTACGTACAGAGCCTATGTGCTTGAAAATATACCGCGCGCTTCGCGGGTCTACTACACCATCCTGCACACCATGCATGATGAGGGCGGGCGTATCTATCCCGGGGAGGATTTTGCGCGTGACACGCATAAGGTCAAGCAAACTGTCTACAGCTATGAGAGGATAGCGGCGATACGAGACGTAGCGGGTGTGAGCCTCAGGATCGGTGTTGTTGCTGGGGTGCTTTATCTTGTGCCAGGGTATAACATGTCGCACCACAGGGATGAGGTGGATACGCTGGTCGCGAAAGTAGATAGGGGATGAAATGATGACCATCCCAGCGACCTCCGCGGCAGAGGACGAGCAGAGGTGAAGCCCAAGCAGGCCGCCCATCGAGAAGCCTATTATTACGATCTTGCGGCCATTACGATGCAGACGCTCAAGGCCGTCAGCGGCGGATTGCAGCCAGTCCCGCCATGTGAGGCCTGTTAGCTCCTCAGGCTCCCTGCCATGCCCCGCCAATCGAACGCCCTCTACGCGTGCGCCCTGTCCAGCGAGATAGGTGCCAAGCCCGCGCATCTCAGGAGGGCTGCCGCTGAAGCCATGTATAAGCAAGCAAGCCACCGGCGCATCAACAGGACCGAGAGAAAACGACTCCAGATCGAGGTCGGGCTGAGGAGGCAAAATAGCCCTATAGGGGCGAAATCGTCGCAAGAGATCAGACATAAGAGGATGTTAACCGGGCGGGGAGGATTTGTCAAAGGAATTATGAATGACGCCCCTATGCTCATATAGACTCTAATCTTCAGCCCCGCCAACTATTGCCTCATACATCGCACCTTGACGCTGCATTGCGGCTACATACACCTCGTGATGCTTCACATCGGGTATATAGACCTGGCCGAGTGAGGCAGGCACCTCGTCGAAGCTGGAAATCGTGCCAAGAGCGCGCAAGGCGAGAATCGCAGCGCCGCGCGAGCTTGCCTCCTCCTCGCGTGAGGCCGTGACAGGCGCTCCCAGCACATCGGCCATGATCTGAACCCACCCGGTTGCGTTCAACAGCGCCCCGCCACTCGCTACTATGGAGGTGGTAGCGGGTAGCACGTCACGTAGCAGACGATATACAAAGCCAAAGCGATAGGCAATAGCCTCTTGAGCGGCACGTAGTATCCCGGAGGGTTCCGTGTGGAGCGACAGCCCGGAGATAGTGCCGCAAGCCTCATCGTGCCAACCGGGGCTTCGCTCACCTGCAAGGAATGGGAGGATCGTCAAACCATGGGCGTCGGGTACGAGGCTCGCTGCTTGCTCCTCAATCTGTTGCCAATCCGCCACATTGAAGGTGCGCCGAAGCCACTCCAGCACATTGCCCCCTTCGGAGAGCGCACCGCCAAGAAGCTCGATATCGCGGTTGAGCCTGTAGCACCACAATCCTGCTGGGACAACCTGCACGCCGGCAGGTACCAGCGCACGTATCGCACCGCTGGTGCCCACCTGCATGGCTAATTGCTCAGCTCTGGTGCAGCCACTACCGACATTGCCTGAAGCTCCATCACCCACGCAGGGGAACCAGGGCACCCCCCGCAGTGAGGGCCAGCGCGCTGCAAAATCCTCCTGTAATCCTGATATCGCACAGTCTACGTCCACCAACTCTGGAAACTTCTTTATGCTTATGTCAAGCACAGCAAGAAGGTCGGTGTCCCAGGTTAGGGTGTGGCGGTTGAGCAAGCCACCCCAGGAGGCCACAGAGAAGCTCTGCGCGGTGCATCCAAAGATCTGAAGGTAAAACCAGTCAGCGAGAGAAAGCCACTGCGCGGTGCGCGCATAGACCTCAGGGGTTGTGTGCCTGAGCCAGAGGAGTCGCGCAGGCAAGTAAGAACTGTGAATAGAGCAGCCTGTACGGTCACGCACCGCAGCCTCCGAAAGCAGAGCGCGTAGCTCGGCTGCTTCCCTGGCGCAACGGGTGTCGGCCCAGGTGTAAATAGGCGTGGTAGGCTGCCCATGCTCGTCCACGCCCAACACATTAGAAAGCAGTGAGCAGATAGATACACCCTTGATTCTAGACGCTAAAACGCCCGCGCGGTTGAGGGTGCCATCAACAGCAGAAAAAATCTTCTCCAGCAGCGCCCCAGGGTCAATCTCTACGCCCCCGTTCGGCGTGGTATTAACAGGGTAGGTAAGCTGCATCTCACAACCGGCCAATTGCCGCGCTTCACGGTCAAAGAGATTAGCCCGTAGAGACGAAGAACCGACATCTATGGTAAGTACCAATGGATCTCTGCTCTTATCTGCCGATCCCAGGCCATTGTCTTTGTTTGCCATAGAACTTCCAATAGAAAACGATCAAAGCAACTATCCGGTGATTACCCTATCTCTCTACCTTGCCAGGATAAGCTTTCCTCTGCTTACGATTGTAACATCCATTGCGTGGTGATGGGAAGACCCCGCCCCCGTAGGCTTCCAGGGGATAAACAGGATGAAAACAGAAAGAAAAGCCCCTTTCCACAGGGAACGAGTAATAGAACCTTCAGTAACAAAGATAAAACCAGCCATCCAGTTGGACTTTTGCTCCGGCTGGTGTAGACTAGCCTGGGGGTCGAAACCAGACTCCTGAAGGGTTGAAGTTTTAGCGTGGAGTTGGCCGATGGTGCGTGAATATCGCTGGCAGTTCAAGGTACGAAGTTACGAAACCGACGCGTGGGGGCAGGTGCCTGCATCGGGTATACTCCGCTACCTTGAGCAGGCGGCAGTAGCCGCAGCCGCCGACGCAGGCTACGGCAGCGAATTCCACCGAGAGAGTAATTCCGCATGGGTAGTGCGCCGCATGTCCTTACTGGCGCCCACACCTGTACGTGGCGGTGCCGAGCTAGAGATTACCACCTGGATTTCTCACTTCGCCCGCGTGCGTGGTGGCCGTGAGTATCGCATAACAAACATACAGACAGGCGAACTCCTGGCTACCGGTCTTGCTGAATGGGTCTATCTTAACAGGCAGACTCTTGCGCCGATTGCTATCCCTCCCCACGTAGCCGCCGATTTCGACCCACCAGGCGCACCTATCGGGCAGTACGATCTTCCGTCAATAGCGGCTGATGATGCGCCACCGGAGTTCATAACCGAGCGCACTGCGCAATGGCACGAGGCAGACTCGATGGGGCATGTCAACAACGCCGTTTATGCTGATTGGCTGGATGATGCCCTCAGCGCCGTGCTTGAAGGGATGGGGTACAGCATAAAAGCCCTCAGGGAGGAGAATATTCAACTTCGCGGCGAGCACTATAAGCTCGATTACAAACGTGGAACATTGCCGGGTGATAAGCTGCGTATAGCCACCCGCATCAGCGGCAGGCAGGACAGTCTCTACGCCGTTGACCAGGCAATTACCGCTCCCGATAGTACACAACTGCTAACTGCTTCCAGCATCTATAGATGGCGCACAAGCGGTGGAGACGCGGAGACATGGGGGCACCCGCCGCCCGTTATCAATGGGCACCTGCCCGGCATGGGCTTCGCCCCTGCACCCCAAGTGTGAACAGTTACCAGTATAAGCTTATCTTATACGGTGCTGAGCTGTAAGCACCCAACGGCTGTAAGACCTAATCTTTAGACCCCAACTGGCGGAAGACTGTTAATATATCGCCTTCTACTGCGGTTTTGGCTACCCGGATTGCGTTCTTTATCGCCTTGGCGTTGGAGCGGCCATGCGGCTTGATCAATATGCCGTTGACACCCATGACTATGGAGCCGCCGTACTCGGCATAGTCAAGGCGGTTGCCGAGACGTCGGAAACTGGGGCGCAGCCCGGCGGCGAGGAGCTTGTTGGTTATGGAGGAGGTAAGCTCTGCGCGGAGCAAGTCGAATATCATCTTGGCTACCCCCTCGGTGGTCTTGATTATCACATTGCCTGTAAAACCATCGGTGACCACAACGTCCGCCACGCCTGTCGGGATATCCTTGCCTTCCACATTGCCTATGAAGTTAAGCCCGCTCTCTTGCAACAAGGGATAAGTCTCGCGCACCAACTCCGAACCCTTTGTCTCCTCTTCGCCGTTAGACACGATACCAACCCTGGGGTTCTTTACGCCTTGCACGCGCTCCATATATACTGCTGCCATCCTTGCCCATTGCAGCAAGAAGTGAGGGCGGGCGTCGGGTGTAGCGCCCACATCTACCAGAAATACCTTGCCGATGTTACCCATAGCGGGAAAAGGTATACCCAGGGCCGGACGGTCTATACCTTCGATGCGCTTTAGCAGAAAGGTTCCGCCCGAAACGACCGCTCCTGTGTTCCCCGCTGACACGAGGGCGTCCACCTTTTTATCGGCGAGCATTTGCAAGCCCACAGATAAGGAAGAGTCTTTCTGCCTGCGCCATGCTGTTGAAGGCGCTTTTTCGTCCATAGGAATTACAGAGGCGGCAGGCTCTATCTGTAGGCGTAGCCCCGTAGTGTCGGCTTTCTGCAACTCGGCTTTTATGGCGTCAGGCTGTCCCACGAGCGCTATCTCTATACCATACTCACGAGCCGCCGCCGCAGCGCCCTTTACAGTCTCAGCAGGCGCTTCATCCCCGCCCATAGCGTCAATGGCTATTCTCATCTGCCTCCCTTTCCCGTCTTCGCTCACCGAGACTCAACAGTTGTCATTATAGCACGAGGGATCAGGGATTCGCGGTCGAAGTTTGGAGTGGAATCACGGGAGAGTGCAACAAAAAGCGGTCCTGATGGGCCGCTTCTTGCTTCGTGTGAGGTAGCCGCGTGGCCTCGCAGGGCCATTGGAGAAGAGATGAACAAGGGGTCAAAAGCGCTAGAGCTTCGCTATATATGACTTATATTCACTCTGCTGCCTGTTAGATTTATATCTTACGGGCTACAAGGGTAGTATAGCAATGCTTATGCCAGTTTCACAATCGGCCATTGGTCGTATATCGAGGCGGTACCTTTTGCGGTACGGCGTGTCTGATAGAGGAGGGTCAGGAGAAAGCGGCTAACAATGGCACATATATTGCATTTCTTTATAAGTGATACGCCTCGGGTGTATCACACAGCTATCAGAAGTGCGCAAGAATCGGAGAGACCGGTTCACCATTACACAAAGGAGTGACACAAATGAACAACGATACCAGTAGCACGAAACGAAACGTCGAGCATGATGCCAACGACGCCGAGCATAATGCAGAGCATGCGGGGAACAATGTCAAAGAAGGAGCTGAGAAGGCCGGAGATCGAATCAAAGAGGGCGCTCACAACCTCGGTGACAAAGCCAAGGAAACTGTAAACGATGTAAAGCGCAATAGCTAGCTCACTTTATAGCTCTTCGCAGAGGCGCGGTCAGTCCTATGACTGACCGCGCCTTTTGTATTTTTCTGCGTATTATGGACTACGAGCCGCAAAGAGCGCAAAGATTCTGTGGGATTTATAGCGCAGTAAGGTATAGAAGCAAAGATTATCCGGTCGTCCGTCGGTTCTTGTAGTGCGTCTATATATTGTCACTCTAGACGAATTACACCCTCTCGTGGTAGTATATAGTTAGCCTAACGAACTAACTTGGACCTATAGGTGCTTCGCAGAGGAGTTTCTTTCATGGCTGAACAACCGCCGGCTCGGCATTCCGGCCTTGTGTCCACCCCTGCACACGGCGGTGTAGACACTGCTGCTGCCAATGATGCGCTTGGCGTTGCTAACCGTCTGCGGCCTGTGCTACTCCGCCTCAATCGCTCACTACGCAGTGAGGCGCATGGGCAAGGTGTTACCAGCACACAGGCGAGCTTACTCGCCGCCATCAACCACTCGCCGGGCATCGGGCCGGGAGACCTCGCGGCGCGAGAGCGAATGTGTGCGCCAACGTTGGTGAGCCACATTGACAATTTGGAGAGCGCGGGGCTTGTCGAGCGTACGCGCAGCGACCCCAACGACAGGCGCAGAGTTGGCCTGTGCCTTACTACGAAGGGCGTGCGGCTGCTGAAAACAGTATGCGAGCGCCGTACAGCCTGGCTCGCTACCCGCCTTGCGACCCTCTCGCCGGAGGCGCTGGAGGCAATAGCAGCCGCCATCGAGCCGATGCAACAACTCATGCAGCACGAGGAGCGCGAGGCATGAGGTTGTCGTTCTCTGTGCCTGCTACCGGGGCACTCATCGGCGGACGTACTTTCAAGAGCTTGCGCCAGCACCGTAACTACAGGCTCTATTTTTTTGGTCAGTTCCTGTCGCAGATTGGCACATGGTTGCAGAGCGCGGCGATGGCCTGGCTCGTGCTTCAGCTCACCCACTCGGCGATAGCAGTGGGCATGCTTGGTTTGTGGCAGTTTGGGCCTTACGTGTTGCTCGGTCTCTTCGGTGGCGCCCTCACCGATAGGCTCGATCATCGCGTTACTTTGCAGGTGACGCAGATTGCGCTGGCCCTTTGTAGTGGGACGATGGCGGTGCTTACTTTGACCGGTGTGGTCACGGTTTGGGAAGCGTACGCTATTGCGGCGGCGCGGGGTCTCGCCCTTATTCTAAACAATCCCAGCAGGCAGGCGTTCCTTTTTCAGATGGTAGGGCGCGAAGAACTGCCTAATGCTATCGCGCTCAACTCAAGCCTGGCTAACGCCACACGCATCCTGGGTCCAGGTTTGGGCGGCCTGCTCATAGCGTCGTTTGGGGTGGGCATTGCTTTTAGTATTGACGCTGTCAGTTATGTGGCGGTGATCATCGCCTTGCTAATGATACACGTTGACGAGCTATACCCTATTGAGAGGCGTGCGCAGCAATCCGTCTTGCGGGGCACCATTGAGGGGCTGCGCTATGCCTGGCACACGCCCAGGATATTTGTCGCCCTGACAATGTTCCTCTTTATCTGCATTTTCAGCATCAACTTCAACGTCTTACTGCCACTTGTCGCCAGCGCAACGCTGGGCGCGGGTGCGGAGGTCTACGGGCTGCTGACTGCGTGCTTCGGTGCGGGTGCCTTGATCGGCGCTCTTGTCTCAGCCTCGCGCGGTCGGGCGACCTGGCCCATTCTTCTAGTCAGCGCTACGGGCTTTGGCCTGGGAGAGGTGTTGCTCGCGCCACAGCGGAGTGTGGTCGGTGCGGTAGCCATGTTAGTATTGACGGGCGTCTGCTACACTTTATATACCTCAAACACCAATGCGCTCGTGCAGCTATCTGCGCCCGGTTACTTGCAAGGGCGCATAGCCGGACTTTACAGCTATATTTTCTCGAGCAGCACCGCTATAGGAGCACTGGTCGCAGGTGGATTGGCGGCTGCGGGCGGCACACAACTGGCCTTTTTGGTTGCAGGTGGCACGGTTCTACTATCTGTAGCCTTTGGCGCTATCATGCGCCGTCGCGGTGTCACAGCAGATGCTCCCGCGCCGATAGGCCCTGCGGAGCAGGTAAGCTGAGGGTGTTCGATGCAGGGTGCGGCTACAGGATAGGCATTTAGCAGAAATTCACTTGTTCTCTCACATCGCGTTGATCAAACTCCCATCCCTCTGATCCTCTTCCGTCGGGGCTTTTTAGGGGTAGGTTTTTGCAGGAGGTTCACTCATCCATCAGATTGCGGTAGGCGAACTCCCATTCCCCTAGCCCCCTCCCCATAGGGAAGGGGGAATCAGACTAAACTAAATCCAAGATGAAACCCGCATAGGGCCGAGTGGTATACTGCCAGC
>JADEYI010000854.1_pt1 | contig 31599 bp, 24 predicted proteins | sample 8542331 | NCBI WGS metagenome assembly JADEYI01 (sample SAMN16510988, study PRJNA670497) | mine drainage metagenome | isolation source: biofilm near Copperflume 1 | place: Germany: Marsberg coppermine Kilianstollen | collected 2018-02 | reverse complement strand
TTAAGATGAAACCATTTTTTAAACAGTTTTTTAAATTAGGCGGATGCCAGTAATAATTTGTAATAACTTTGCGCCCTAATTTTTATTAACGTGAACTATCTCTCCGCTGAATCCCTTTCAAAATCTTATAACGACCGTTGGCTATTCCAAGACTTGACCATCGGCATTGCCCAAGGCGACAAAATTGCTATGGTTGGAGAAAATGGGGTTGGGAAATCCACTTTGCTCAAGATTCTTATCGGACAGGTACAGCCCGATGGCGGTAAAGTAAGCATCCGCGATGGTATCAAGCTAGGCGACCTTGTTCAACAACCTAATGCCCCTGGTCATTTTACTGTAAATGATATTTTGTTCGATGATAAAAATAAAATAGCAGCGGTAGTTAAAGAATACGAACACTGCATTCACGACCCACATACTTCTCCTGACAAAATGCAGCGTGTATTAGATCAAATGGAAGAATATCAAGCCTGGGAATACGATGGAAAGGTTCAAGAGATTACATCTAAACTTGGAATCACCGACTTGGATCAAAAATTTGAAGAATTATCAGGTGGCCAACGTAAGCGAACCTTTTTGGCCCAAATGCTCCTCGCCTCTCCTGATCTGTTGGTATTGGATGAACCCACCAATCATTTGGATTTGGAAGCAATTGAATGGTTAGAGAATTATTTGTCGGGTCAAAATATAACGCTGCTTATGGTCACCCACGACCGGTATTTTCTTGATAATGTAGCAAACCTGATTTTAGAAATTGACCGCGGAAAGCTTTTCACCTATAAAGGCAAGTATGCTTATTTTCTGGAAAAGAAATCGGAACGTGAAGAGATGCTGAAAACAGAAGTAGCGAAAGCTCGCAACCTGATGAAAAAAGAACTCGAATGGATGCGCAAGCAACCTCGGGCACGGGGCACCAAAGCGAAGTATCGGGTAGATGCCTTTTATGAAATTCAAGAGAAAGCATCCATCAACCTTAAGAAAGAAAGGCTTGAACTAGACATACAGGAAAGGAGGCAAGGCGGCAAGATTTTAGAGCTGCATAACGTCAATAAAAGTTATGGAGAGAAAAAGATGGTGGCTGATTTCAGTTATGTCTTCAAGAAAAAAGACAGGATCGGTGTTGTTGGAAAAAATGGGATTGGCAAATCAACTTTTCTCGATTTGCTCACCTTAAAATCCAAACCCGATTCTGGCGAAGTTATTCCAGGCGTGACTACGAAAATTGGATACTTTACACAAGAAACTCAAAATCTTGATTTAACACACCGGGTGATTGAAGAAGTAAAGGAAATAGCCGAATTCATTACACTAGCCGATGGATCTCAAATTTCAGCCTCTCGGTTTCTTGAGACATTTTTATTTTCTCCCGAAAAACAATATACGTTTATCGACAAGCTAAGCGGAGGCGAAAAAAAGCGGCTTCAACTTTTAAAAATTTTGGTGACCAATCCCAATTTCCTAATTCTAGATGAGCCTACTAACGACTTTGATATTGAGACCTTAAATGTGCTGGAAGATTTTCTTGAGAAATTTAACGGTTGTTTAGTGTTGGTTTCGCACGATCGTTATTTCATGGATCACTTAGTGGACGAACTTTTCATTTTTGAAGGCGATGGCAAAATCCAACTGTTTAACGGCAATTATTCGGATTACCGAACTATGCTGGATGAAAAAGAAGAGAATCCAACGCCAGAGAAAAAGGTAAAGTCAACTTCTGCCAATTCAGAAACTAAAACTGATACATCAAAAGCATCGTTCAAGGAAAAACAAGAGTACGAAAACTTAACCAATGAAATTGATGCCCTTGAGCGGGAAAAAGATGAAGTTACTTCGCTCATTACTTTGGATAAAGGGGATCACCAAAAATTAATGGAGTTATCGAAGAATATCGAAACAATAACACGATCCATCGAAGCAAAAACCAACCGCTGGTTGCAGCTAGCCGAATTAATTGGGCTATAGTAAGGTGTGATCCAATAAGGGTTGACAAGATTCACTTTAGTCTCTGGATTCTCGCTGGCACACAAGCATTCAGTTTTCAAATCAAATGACCAATACCCAAAAGAAACCCGCTACGGTACATCATAGCAGCCTTTTCATTAGCTGACTTTTTTTCTTCCAAATGAATTTTTGGGTCGGATTATTCTGTCTCTGGCTCCACGCTCCATTTTTTTGGAGATCGCCATAAACTCGAAAGCAACAATTCCCGCATAAAAATGAATTCCTTTGGCAACCGGTCATACATTCGCTCGAAAAGCTCGGCATGGGAAAGGAGTTCCACTTTCCACTGCTCTCGGTCAATATGCATGATTTGATCGAATTCTTGTTTACTGAAGTCTATACCTGACCAGTCCATATCTTCATAGTGTGGCATCCAGCCAATTGGGCTTTCTACTGCGTTCGATTTACCACGAACTTTTTCAACAACCCATTTCAGTACGCGCATATTGTCACCAAAGCCTGGCCATAAGAAATTTCCTTTTTCGTCTTTTCGAAACCAATTCACACCAAAAATTCGAGGAGGATTTGGAATGTCGCGACCAAATTGTAACCAATGATTAAAATAATCGCCCATGTGATAACCGCAGAATGGTAGCATGGCAAAGGGATCACGCCTCACCTTGCCAATCTCACCAAAAGCGGCTGCCGTTGTCTCTGAGCCCATGGTTGCGGCTAAATAAACTCCGTAATTCCAGTTGTGCGCCTGATAGATCAGCGGGATCGTATCGCTGCGCCTTCCGCCAAAAATAATTGCACTGATCGGCACACCGTTCGGGTTCTCCCATTCGCTATCCACGCTCGGACACTGCGAAGCAGGTGCTGTGAAACGGGAGTTGGGGTGTGCTGCCGGTTTCCCTGATGAGGGATCGTACTTCTGGCCACGCCAGTCCATTAAATTTTGGGGAATTTCTTTCGTCATCCCCTCCCACCATACGTCACCATCCTCGGTAACGGCCACGTTCGTGAAGATTGTATTCTTCGCGATAGTTTTCATTGCATTGGGGTTGCTTTTGAAATTCGTGCCGGGCGCTACACCAAAATACCCAGCCTCCGGATTGATTGCATAGAGTTTGCCGTCTTTACCTGGCTTAATCCAGGCGATATCATCGCCAACGGTAGTCACCTTCCATCCTTCAATTTCCTTCGGGGGGATAAGCATGGCGAAATTTGTTTTCCCGCAAGCACTTGGGAAAGCTGCAGTGACATAGGTCTTTTCTTTTTTTGGACTTTCAACACCGAGAATCAGCATGTGCTCGGCCAACCAACCCTCTTCCTGCGCAATGGCCGAAGCGATCCGAAGTGCAAAACATTTTTTTCCCATCAATGCGTTCCCTCCGTAACCAGAACCGTATGAAACGATAGACCTTTCTTCAGGATATTGAACAATATATTTTGTGGTTGGATTACATGGCCATTTGGCATCGGCTTGACCCAGCGTGAGCGGTGCTCCCACAGTGTGCAAGCATTTTACATACTCTCCATTTTTCCCAAGTTGCTTGATTACATTGATTCCAACACGCGTCATGATGTGCATGTTGACTGTCGCATATTCAGAATCTGTAATTTGCACACCGATGTGCGCCAGTGGTGAGCCAATAGGTCCCATGCTAAAAGGAATTACGTACATCGTACGACCTTTCATGCATCCAGTGAGAAGACTTTGTAATGTCTCTTTCATTTCACGGGGATCTATCCAATTATTTGTTGGGCCAGCATCTTCCTTTTTTCGGCTGCAGATAAACGTGCGGTCTTCCACACGCGCCACGTCACTAGGATCTGAAAAGCAAGCAAAGCTGTTAGGGCGTTTTGCTTCGTTAAGCTTAATAAAGGTGCCTTTTTCTACGAGCAGATTACACAACTCATCATATTCCTTTTTTGAACCATCGCACCAGCGTATCTGGTCAGGTTGGCATTGCCGAGCAACTTGTTGAACCCAATTTTGTAATTCAATATGTGCAATCGAATAAGTGGTTTGTTCTTTCGTTTCGGTCATAATTTATAATTTGGCCGCAAGATAAAAAAATCATTTCAATCGATTGCAATTAGGCTGAGCGAAACTTTTTACCGATTAATGTTTTTGTCAGTGACACAAATCCGCCTAGCGCAAGGCTCATGTTTTCAGAGGGGTCATCAAACGACAAAATGAATTTACAAAAATGTATCTTTCAATTTTAAATTGATATGATTATCGGGTTGATTTCAGACACGCATAGTTTCCTGGATCCCAAAGTTTTTGATCATTTCAAAAACGTAGATGAGATTTGGCACGCAGGGGATTTCGGGAATGAACAAGTGATTGGCGATTTAAAGAGCTTCAAACGTATTCGTGGAGTATATGGAAACATTGATGACAAGGAAATCCAATCCCTATTTCCAGAGGATCTTTGGTTTGATTGCGAAGGGCTTTCCATCTGGATGACCCATATTGGCGGTACACCACCCAATTACAACCCACGAGTAAAAAAACTACTTAAACAAAAAGTACCTCAAATATTTATATGTGGCCACTCGCACATTTTAAGAATCAAAAAAGATCCGAGCTTCAACAACATGCTTTACCTTAACCCTGGGGCGGCTGGCAATCATGGATTTCATTTGATGAAAACCATTATCCGTTTTGAGCTCCAAAACAAAGGAATAAAAAAAATGGAGGTAATTGAATTGGGTAGGCGCGGGCAGATCAACTAGGAGTTGTTATATCTCATAAGTAGTTGCCCTAATATCCTAAATAGATAATCAATGAGTAAATATTCCGATTAGGGTTCGATAAACTCTACATGCAAAATTGTAATTGATAAGGTAAATGGCTATTGTGCGGTATGGGCCGCTGGTTCTCCTGTAATTTAACCTATAGCAATGCCCTGCTCTACCTTATTAGGTTTTCAATGAGATATAAATTTTCGTTAACATTGCTAGTTTATTTATACAGAAACAAACCGAGACCTTCAAACTTATTGGCATGCGCATAGTCGGGACTTTATTCTATTTGTCTTTTCTTCTGTCTGGTGTCGTCTTTGGCCAGAATACCCTTAACAATCTAGGATTGACGGCATCTACCCCTGCTGCAGTCGCTTACAGCTTGCGACAACTTTCTTCATCTTATTCAGGCCCAGCAGTGCGCGTAAGACGGAGTTCAGACGGGGAACTTCGGGATGTTTATTTCGATGGCGGTGGTTCAATTTCGCTTAATTCACAGGTTAGTGCTGCTGGCGGTGGCGCGGCTACGGCCACCCTGATGAGTGCATGGATTGGCGCCAATTCAGGAACCGTTAATATTTGGTACGACCAAAGTGGCAGCGGATTCAATGCCAGTCAGGCCACAACAGCCAAGCAACCAACCCTAATAAGTGCAGGTGCCCTTGCACTCCAAAATAGCAGGCCAACACTGTTGTTTTCTGGAGGGCAAACTCTCCAAAGCACAGCCAATGCTACTCAAATCACTACTGGAGGTAACGTCACCACAAGTAATTTTGTCTATCAGAACACCACTTCCAATTCTTCAGTTTGGTCGAATGGTGACCCAGGTAGTAATCGATACAATATTCACGCTCCATGGAGCAATGGCAACACCTATTTTGATGTAGGTGACATTGGCAACGGAGGGAGATTATATGGAGGGCTGACTTGGACTTCCTATGCCATTGGCACCTATGAACGAAATGGAGCTCAAGGTAACGTTTGGCAAAATGGGACGAATTCAGTTTCTAGCAGCTCGCTTTCCACATCAGTAACAAATACTGCCAACATGTGGGTGGGAAGTTATAATGGGAGTAGTTATTATATCAATGGAGCATTGGCAGAAATGATGTCGTTCGCTACCGCTTTATCAACAGCTGACCGGACTACCCTGGAATGTAACCAAAGCAGTTACTTTAGTATTCCTATTGCTTCAGGCGGTTTTGAGTTTTATGTTCAGAATACCCCTGCCATTAATGCTTGCACGGCCGTGGAGGAGAAAGTTGTATGGCAATTGTCGAATTTGAGTGATGTTCTTGCTTCGGGCAATAATTTAACCAAGAACGGACCCGGTGGATGGAATGGAGGAGCAGCCTCATGGAATACTGTAGCTGCGAATGGGTACTTTCAATTTACTGCCTCGGAGACGACCTCATCCCGCATGGCAGGGCTAAGCAATGCGTACACCAGTTCCAGCTACACGACCATCCAGTATGCTTTTTATTTGGTCTCAAATGGCTCACTTCAAATTTATGAATCGGGGGCAGGGCGGGGAGCTTTCGGAACCTATAACACGGGTGACTTGCTAAAAATTTCGGTAGAGGGAAATGAAGTAAAGTATTACCATAACGGAACCGTCATTTATACGAGCTCAGTAGCACCAACACTTCCCTTGTTGGTTGACGTGTCAATCAATAGCACAAATGGAACCATCACGAATGCAATGGTTGGAAATTATTACTCTGGAACATTTACCGCTACAACAATTAATGCAGGAAGCCCTTCCTACCAGTGGATATTAAATGGAGGTAATGTGGGCACCAATAGCACCACCTATACCAACACAAACCTTAATGTAAACGATGTAGTATCCTGTAACCTCTCCTATACTACTGCGTGTGGGTCACTTGCGTCCGCAAGTTCAAATTCGATGACCAACCAAGCACTTGCAATAACTCCAAATCTGAATTTCTTTATCTCTGGTAATGCGGGGATTTCAGGTTGCAATAATGGTGTTGAGCAAGTGGCCTGGCAAGTTTCATCGTTATCAGGTGTTCAGGCAACTGGAAACAATTTGGTTAAATTAAGTTCTGTTGGTGGCTGGAATGGCGGAGCCGCTTCCTTGAATAGTGTCAGTAACAATGGCTACTTTCAATTCACGGCATCAGAGACAACGACAAATCGGATGGCTGGCCTAAGCAGCAGCTATACCAGTTCAAGTTATACAACAATTCAATATGCATTCTACCTGCAGGCAAGCGGACTACTCGGTATCTATGAATCGGGGTCAAGCAAGGGCAACTTTGGCAACTACTCTACGGGTGATCTATTAAAGATTTCTGTTGCCGCTAATGGCGTGAGTTATTATCAGAATGGTAACCTACTTTATATCAGTGCTATCTCCCCCACATTGCCCTTGCTAGCGGATGTCTCAATTAATACGGTTAATGGAACTGTTAGCAATGCCTTGATTGCTAATCCCAATACGGGTGCCTTTACGGCTTATGCATCAAATGCTGGATCATCTCCTACCTATCAATGGCAGGTCAATAATGCCAATGTAGGCACGAATAGTACTACCTACACGAACCCTAATCTGAATAATAATGATGTGGTAACATGCATCGTTACACCGAACCTTTCAGGATGCTCGGCCGCAAACAACTATACCTCAAATGCAATAACTAATCAATCTATAGTAAATAATACTAGCATCGACTTCTATATCCAGGGGACCGTGGCCGCATCGGCCTGTAACACCGTGGACGAGCAGGTCAAATGGAAGATCTCTGACCTGGTCAATACCCAGATCACAGGCACGGGAAACAGTTTAAGTAAAATCCAGAACGGGGGATGGAACGGGGGGGCCGCCTCCTGGAACACCGTGGCCAACAATGGCTACTTCCAGTTCACCGCCACCGAGACCAACACCTCCAGGATGGTTGGGTTGAGTACAACCAATGCAGATGCTAACTATACCTCTATTCAATACGCAGTTTATCTGGTTAACAATGGACAAGTTCAGATCTATGAGTCGGGGGCTGGCCGCGGTGCCTTCGCCCCCAACTATGTCGCCAACGAAGTGTTCCGCATCAGCGTGGAGGCCAACGTGGTCAAATACTACCGCGACTTTGCCTCCGGATCCTTCACCCTGTTCTACATCAGCACGATCACCCCTACACTGCCCCTTTTGGTGGATGTGTCCATCAACTCCGTGGGCGGCACCGTCACCAACGCCATCGTCTCCAACTACAACACCGGAACATTCACCGCCACCGCCACCAATGCCGGCACGCCTTCATTCCAATGGTATTTGAATGCCTCCCCTGTTGGCGGTGCAACCTCTTCTACCTACACCAACACTTCCCTCAACAACAACGATGTGGTCACCTGCACCATGCTCCCCAGCCTGAGGGGATGTACGCTGGTTTCACCCTACACCTCTAACTCCATCACCAACAAGGCGGTCCCTGCACCAACAAGCATCGACTTCTATGTACAGTCGAGTGTGTCTACGGGTGCATGCCAGACGGGTACTGAACAGGTGGTGTGGCAATATGCATCACTGGGTACCAATATGGTGCGCAACGGCAATAATCTCAAGAAATTCCAGGGAAATAATGCTTGGGATGGAGGAGGAGCCTCTTTCAACACCGTATCGAACAATGGCTACTTGCAGTTTACGGCCACCGAAACCAACACCTATCGAATGATCGGGTTGAGTACGACCGATGCGAGTTCAAGTTATACAACTATACAGTACGCGATCTACCTTCAGAATTCTGGCACTGTGGGCATCTACGAATCGAACCAGAGCCGAGGCAACTTTGGCCCTTATAATGCCGGTGATATCTTTAAAGTTACCGTGGAGAGCGGAGTGGTAAAGTATTACCAGAACGGGACGTTACTTTACATCAGTGGAGTGGCCCCCACGCTGCCGTTACTGGTGGACGTATCTTTTTACTCGGTGGGCAGCACGATCAGCAACGTTTTAGTGTCGAATCCCATCACTGGCACTTTTACAGCCACAGCCACCAATGCAGGGGTGAGCCCAGGGTACCAATGGAAATTGAATGGCAGCAATGTGGGGACAGGCACTACCACTTACACAAACAACAGTTTATCGAACAACGATGTGGTAACGTGTGTGCTGACGCCAAACCTCGGGGGCTGCACCACCTCAATCTATACTTCCAACACGGTGACCGTATCCAATCTTCCGGCCCCAGCTAATATTGATTTTTATATCCAGGGGACCGTGGCCGCATCGGCCTGTAACACCGTGGACGAACAGGTCAAATGGAAGATCTCTGACCTGGTCAATACCCAGATCACAGGCACGGGAAACAGTTTAAGTAAAATCCAGAACGGGGGATGGAACGGGGGGGCCGCCTCCTGGAACACCGTGGCCAACAATGGCTACTTCCAGTTCACCGCCACCGAGACCAACACCTCCAGGATGGTTGGGTTGAGTACAACCAATGCAGATGCTAACTATACCTCTATTCAATACGCAGTTTATCTGGTTAACAATGGACAAGTTCAGATCTATGAGTCGGGGGCTGGCCGCGGTGCCTTCGCCCCCAACTATGTCGCCAACGAAGTGTTCCGCATCAGCGTGGAGGCCAACGTGGTCAAATACTACCGCGACTTTGCCTCCGGATCCTTCACCCTGTTCTACATCAGCACGATCACCCCTACACTGCCCCTTTTGGTGGATGTGTCCATCAACTCCGTGGGCGGCACCGTCACCAACGCCATCGTCTCCAACTACAACACCGGAACATTCACCGCCACCGCCACCAATGCCGGCACGCCTTCATTCCAATGGTATTTGAATGCCTCCCCTGTTGGCGGTGCAACCTCTTCTACCTACACCAACACTTCCCTCAACAACAACGATGTGGTCACCTGCACCATGCTCCCCAGCCTGAGGGGATGTACGCTGGTTTCACCCTACACCTCTAACTCCATCACCAACAAGGCGGTCCCTGCACCAACAAGCATCGACTTCTATGTTGCAGGCACTATTTCCACCACCGCGTGTACAGAAGCAATCGAACAGGTCGTTTGGATGAATTCAAGTTTAGTTAATACGCAGGCAACAGGAAATAACCTTCTTAAAATTCAATCAAATGGGAGCTGGAATGGCGGTGCCGCTTCATGGAATACAGTCTCAAACAATGGCTATCTTCAGTTCACCGCCACGGAGACCAATACAGCAAGGATGGCGGGACTTAGTTCTTCTTACACAAGTTCAAGCTATACAACCATACAGTTTGCTTTCTACTTACAAAGCAATGGTAATTTGGGTATTTATGAATCCGGTAGCAGCAAAGGAAATTTTGGATCATACGTGACCAACGATGTATTAAGAATTTCAATTGAGGCCAACACCGTAAAATACTTTCAAAACGGGATACTACTTTACATCAGTGCTGTGGCACCAACCCTACCATTGTTGGTTGATGCTTCCATTAATACAGTAGGTGGAACAATACAGAATGCCCTTGTCGTTAATAATTCTAATGCAGGAACATTTACCGCGACCGCGACCAATGCAGGTGTAAATCCAACATTCAATTGGTATGTAAATGCTGTAAGCGTACAAACAGGAACAAGCAACGTTTATACCAACACATCATTAGTTCCGGGTGATGTCGTTAAGGCTGTATTAACCCCGAATCTTGGGGGATGCTCTTTGACATCTTATACTTCGAATACCGTCACTATTAATGGGCCTGGCGCTACACCTACGAATTGGACTGGATCTTCCGACACGAATTGGTATAACGCGTTAAATTGGGATAACGGTGTCCCTAATAAATTCATCGCTGCCAACATCAATTCTGGCACGCCAAATAATTTAACGCTTACGTCTTCTGCCGATGTGTATGATCTTACCATTCAACCGGGCGCAACATTTACAATTGCAGGAGCGAATCAACTTTTTGTATTTCGAAATTTTACCAATAATGGAATCTTTGTTCCCAACACAAGCAGGGTAAATTTCACTGGCTGTTCAGGAGCTAGCACGCTTAGTAGTTCCGGTACAGAAACATTCTATGCCATTACTGTGAATTCAAATTTTGGATTGACGATTTCATCTGGAACTCATCAGATTTCAAACAATTTTACATTTACCAATGGAATAGTAACTCAAAATGGAACATTACTATTTCTGGCTGGATCTTCCGCCACAGGTGCAAGCAGTACAAGTTATGTTAACGGCCCAATTCAAAAGGCAGGAAATTCTTCGTTTATTTTTCCAACAGGAAATGCCACAAGATTCGCTCGAATTGCGATCGGCATCCCTACTGCCGTCACCACCTATACGGCTCAATATTTTGGAGTCCCCTACGGAAGTTATAATAATGCAGCAGCTCCTCTTCCCGTTTTAAATAATGTCAGTGCCCGTGAATACTGGACACTTAATCAAACCGTAGGAGCAGGAAATGCTATCGTGACCTTGTATTGGGAAGACTCTGGTTTTAGCCAGATAAACAATTGCGGAACAACCGATTTGCGAGTTGCCCGCTTCAATGGTACCACTTGGGAAAACAATAATAACACCGTAACAACCACAGGCAGTTGTAGTTTGGCAAGCGCACTTGCTGGCACAGTTTCAACCACCGCAGTCGTCACCAAGTTTGGACCTTTTACCTTCGGGTCCTTATCAAATACGGTAAATCCATTACCTATTCAATTAATTAATTTTCAGGCAATCTCTAAAGAATCTTCAGTAGAATTGACTTGGACTACCGCTTCTGAGTTGAATAATGATTACTTCGAATTGCAACGATCGAATCAGGGCGAGACTTATTCAAAAATCGTCAGCGTAAAAGGAGCTGGCACAACCTCAAACACATCAAACTATAGCTATGACGATTTAACTCCTTCTTCAGGGAAAAATTACTATCGCTTAAAACAAGTTGATTTCGATGGCACCTTCACTTTCTCAAATGTTGTTGTGGCTGAAATAACTAGTGCTTACTTTAGATTTAATCTTTACCCTAATCCTGCTTCAGCACTCACTTCAAAAATAATAATAGAAAGTGGCGACTCAACCACTCCCGTTCAAGTCTCAATAAATGACACGATGGGGAATTTAATTTCTATGGGACTGATTGACATACAAAACGGAAATGAAAAACTCTTGTTTTCAAATCACCAATCCATCGCAAGTGGAGTTTACATCGTTACGGTGGTACAGGGTCTAAATCGGCAATCCGCTAAATTGGTAGTTGTTAATTGAAAGCAGTGAAAATCTGAACTACAAGGCAATCGGTGCAGCGAGGCAACTTTCAGGGATTTTGAAAGCATCAGTAAGCGGCACTGCTTCTTGGCGTACGTCCCAGCAAAGTTGGTTCATTAGCTTGCGAATGGCTTTTGTTTTCACGCCATCCATGTACCCTTGTTCAAGGTACCAGCCTTTATTTTTATCAATTTGCGAAAGCGCAAAAAGATCACATAATCTTTTTAGAACCGTTTTACAACCTGCATCCTTGGTCTCTTCCACTTGTTCGATAAACTTTTCAAGCACTACGCGCTCTACATAAGCAAATCCTACATTCACCAAGTGATGCTGACAAACATTAAAGGCATCGAAAGAATCCATGCCTTCATCAATATGACGCTTCAATCTTTTGGCTGCCGACATTAGAATATCCCGCTCGCGGTAGCGGAAGGCATGTAACTGAAATTCGGAATCGAGGAGGTGCTCTTCGCTGGTGTTGCGAACGGCAAAAGGATTTTTTTCTGTGATGGATGTTTTCGTTTGGTCAGCCACATAATTTAACACACCAAACAGGTTCATGTTTCCAAACTCATGCCTAAACTCAGTGAGCCTACTTTTGGCCACCAATTGCATCAACACCGTATTATCTCCTTCGAAAGTGGTAAAGATGTCCGTGTCATTCTTCAATCGGTCGATCCGGTTTTCTGAAAGGTATCCTTTGCCCCCACAGCATTCCCTACACTCTTGCAACGCATGGGTAGTGTTCCAGGTGGAGAACGATTTTAATGCTGCTGCAAGTGCTTCAATTTCCTGCATGTCAGATTCCGTTCTATTTATAAAACGCGATGTAAGGTGTTGAAGGGAAAAATGCAGCGCATAGGCATTTGCCAACAAGGGCATTAACCTTCGCTGATGGGTTCGGTAATTTAAAATAGGAACTTCGCTCCCACCCTCTGGGCCGAATTGCTTTCGTTGGTCACCATATCGAATGGCGATCGTTAACCCGGATTTAACGGCACTTAACCCAGCCCGCGGAATACCGATTCGTCCTCCTACCAATGTACCCAACATCGTAAAGAACCTTCGGTTGTCACTTGCTATAGGGCTAGTGAATTTTCCGTCATCGGAAATATCTGCGTACCTATTCAAAAGATTTTCACTCGGAACGGAAACGCTATCAAAGTAAATAACTCCATTGTCTACACCATTTAAGCCCATTTTTCTACCACAATCTTTTATGGTAATCCCAGGAAGAATCTTTCCATTTTTATCACGCAGGGGAACAAGAAAAGCACTCACCCCATAATCTTTTTCTTCCAAAATCAATTTCGCAAATACAGTTGCCATCTGCCCATGACAGGCCGCATTGCCGATATATTCTTTTCGTGCTTCCGGCACTGGCGTGTGTATGGTAAAAGACTTTGTAGCATGCACATAGGTGGCGGTTGTTAAGATGCCCTTTACATTTGAACCGTGTCCAGTCTCTGTCATCGCAAAACAGCCAGGGAGTTCCAGCGTCCCAATTTTTTGAAGGTATTTTTTATGGTGGCGCTCCGTTCCTAAAAAATAAACGCTCATGCCAAACAATCCAAATTGTACACCGAATTTAACTACGAGGCTGAAGTCATAAAGGCTTAATGTTTCCATAGTGGTGAAGTAGGCTTCCAGATCACCGCTCCCTCCATATTCCTTTGGAAATGCCAAAGAACCCAAACCTTGAGCCGCCAGATGCTTACACCATTGCAGGACTTTCTCGCGATATTCATTTAGGTTATCCGTGTCAAGGTATTGAAATTCAGGATCGGAAATAATCTCCTTTACTTTCCTAATAACCGAAGATTGCTGCCCTTCCAAAATCCCAGCAAGCGCATCCACATTGAAAGTAGATTGAGTGCTATGTTGTGAAGTAATGGTTTTTCTTTCATCAGGATGAAATAGATAGGCCGACTCTCGGCTGATATTACCCAAGGCGTTTTCGATGTTTGATAAAGTCAGTAACGTTTCTTCAGAAAAACTGCCTTGCCCATTCGAATGGTGCCTTACCAGCTGCACACCAATATCAACAAGGCTTTCTTTCTTTTCAGCCGAAAGCTGATTTCTCACCAGTTTGATTTCATCTAACCAACTTTTTAATTCATCCGGTGTTGGTGGGGAGGCAGGGTTTATCTGTTCCAATAAAAAACTCCTTTCTTCATTAGTCAACCAGTCTTGCAAGGCAATAATCTCATGGATTGTTTTGATCTCACTTGGCGTAAGTATGGCGTCCTCCCAAACCATATAAAACAGGGGAAGGAAAACATACAAATTTGGATTCCTTTTCAGCAAGGGAGAAGCGATCATAGTATAGCATTTGATTATTTAAATGTAGTAAAAATTGGAGATGCCACAGAAAATCGTGGTTTATTAAGATATTGCAATTGTGAGCATCAAAGAAATCCTGATCGATTGAATTTAAATTGGATCCCATATCGTTTTCGTGTTCTGGCACTACTTTGCTCACTCACGACCCTTACCTACTTGGATCGAATTTGTATTTCCATCGTAGGTGTTCGAATCAAATCAGATCTACATCTTAGTAACGAGCAGTTTGGCTGGGTACTGGCAGCCTTTGCCCTGGCTTACGCTCTTTTTGAGATTCCTTCGGGCATGTTGGGCGATCGCATTGGCCCGAGAAAAGTATTTATCCGCATCGTATTATTGTGGTCACTTTTTACTGCACTTACTGGACTAGTTACCGGTCTAGTTGCCTTGCTGATAATTCGTTTTCTTTTTGGCTTAGGTGAGTCGGGCACTTATCCCAATAGCATTCTAACAGTTTCGCGGTGGTTTCCTGTCAGCGAAACAGGAAAAGCATTATCGTGGATAGGCCTCGGCTCTCAAATAGGGGCTGCATTAGCGCCTCTTATTGTTGTACCGATTGCAGCATCGTATGGATGGAGAATGCCATTCTTTGTAGTTGGCTTGATAGGTATTGTTTGGATAGGAATTTGTTATGCTTGGTTTCGCGATTTCCCTCGGCAAATGAAAAAGATGCCATCCCTAGAAAAAGAATTGATCGAAACAACTTGCCGTCATTCGGATCAACAACATTTAGTCCACTGGAAACTAATCTTTAAGAACAGTACATTATGGCCACTTATGCTCATGTATTTCTGTTGCCAGTGGGCTAATTATTTTTTTGTCGCCTGGATGCCGGTGTACTTACAAGAGGGACGCGGGTTTTCGGAAAACAGTATGAAAACGATAACTTCTTTAGTCTTTATCGTTGGCATTGGTGGATTTCTAGCAGGTGGTTTAGCGGGCGACTGGCTGCTTATAATCAAAGGACTGAAAAAAGGCAGAAGAATTACTGGTATGCTCGGCCTTGGCGGATGTGGCCTTCTCTTATTGATGGCTGCGCTTTCTCAAAATAATACGCTCACCGCAACCTGTTTAATTGGCGCAAATTTTTCATTTTCCTTTGGGGTGATGGTGTCGTATGCCGTCTGCGCGGATATCGGTCGCAACAATGCGGGAACAGTTACAGGGGCAATGAATTTTTTTGGACAAATGGGCGCATTTTTTCTTGCCCTTATTTTCGGCAAAATCGTTCAAGCGACCAATCGTTTCGACTATCCGCTGTATGTATTGGCTGTAGTCATCTTTGTAGGTTGCCTCTTATGGCTTTTGATTGACGCGGAAAAGCCAATTCCTATCGCAAGTGGACCACCGGTCATTCGCACTTGATAATAAATCAAAATGATATTATCCCATTTGCATTGTTCACTTAAGGAGAGGGTTTGAAACTTATAGAATCGCTATTGATTCAGAAAAAATATTATCTCACTTTCATTTTCCTCACTGCCCTAGAAAACAGTTTTGGAAAAAATCGCTTAAAATAAACAGCAAAGACTTCTTTTAAGCCACCAATATATACCTCTTCCTTTTTCCTTTGAATCGCCTGGATTATTTTCTCTGCACAAATTTTTGGTGATAAACCCTCTTCTGTTGTTTTATCCATCTTGTTTAGTTTACTCCCATCACCTGTCAACGCATTGAGCGTAACATGGGTGTGCACCCAGCCTGGACAAATCAGCGTGACACTAATCGATTTACTTTCTTTCCAAAGTTCGGCACGCAGTGAATCAAAGAATCCATGCAAGGCATGCTTGGCTGCCGCATAGCCCGATCTATAGGGGGTTCCAATCATGCCCATCACACTGCTTACCGTTACGAAATGCCCCGTTTTTCGCTTCAAGAAATGAGGAAGTAAATATTTAGTAAGGGCAACGGTGCCAAAGTAATCAATTTCCATTACCTGCCGATCAACACTTAAAAGCGTGTCCTTAGCCAAACTTCGTTGACTGATGCCTCCATTGTTAATGAGCACATCTACATGGCCAAAAAATTGAATAGCTGCATCAACACTTAGCTTTAAGGTATCGGGATGAGCCAAATCTAATGGAAGAATCCGAATATTAACTTGTATTGCTTGAGGGCAATTTCCTTTAACACGTTCCAATTCCTCTTTCCTGCGCGAAGACAAAATCAGCTTCACCCCATTTTTGTGAGCCAGCTCATAGGTAAGCGCCTCACCGATTCCACTCGAAGCCCCTGTAATCCAGATCACCTTACCAGTAAAATATGCCATTGGAGTTACTGTTTTTTGTATTCCACAAAATCAAAATCGTATTTATGTCTTTCGTCTTTTGGATGGTGTCTCCGCATCACCTCATTCCACAAATTTCTATCCCATTTCGGAAAAAATGTATCACCCTCAACATCCGCATCTATTTCTGTAAGATAGAGCTTGTCGCAAATATCCAATGATAACGAGTATATTTCTGCTCCTCCAATAATAAAAAGTTCATCTTCCTTTTCTTTATAAGCCAATTCAATGCCTTCTTCAAGATGATGAATGACGGTACAACCTGGCGCCAGATACCCCTTCTGCCGCGTCATCACAATATTGGTGCGGTTGGGTAGCGGTCTAAATTTTTCCGGGAGAGACTCAAAATTTCTTCGCCCCATGATAACATGATGCCCCTTGGTGGTTTGCATAAAATATTTCATGTCATCCGGTAAATGCCAGGGTAAATCATTCGCCTTCCCAATGACGCCACGCCTAGTCAATGCGGCAATCAAGGAGATAATCATTGGTTAAGTAAGGATGCCAAAGCGAAAGCTGCTGCTGCGGCCAGCACCCCGATGACCGTTACGCGAAATGCACTTTTCAAAACAGGTTGCCCAGTAAGCTTACTCTTTACTATTCCAAATGCAAATAAGCAGAGGAGGGTAATTCCACATGAATATTTCAATCCTTCCAAAGAGGTCTCAGAAAAAAAATAGGCACTCAAAGGAATCAGCCCACCGATAATGTAAGAGACGGCAATTATAAAAGCACTTTGGAGCGCTCTATTTTTATCGGGTCGTTCAAGACCCAATTCAAATCGCATCATAAAATCAACCCAAGCCTTAGGATGTTTAGCCATCTCGCGGGCAATGGTCTCCTGCAATTGATCGTTCAATCCATAGGCAGCAAAAATCTCTTTTGTTTCCGCAATTTCCACTTCATGCAAGTTCCGGATCTCCTCGTATTCCCGTTTTTCTTCGGCATCATAATGTTCAATCTCCGTGCGGCCTGCCAAGTATCCACCTAGCCCCATAGCAATTGATCCTGCAGCAATTTCAGCTAACCCAGCGGTAATGATAATTTCTGTTCCCGCTACTGCGCCAGTCAGTCCTGCCGCCAAAGCAAAAGGCACCGTAAGGCCATCGCTCATGCCGATCACAAAATCACGAACTTTTTCTGATGACTGAAAATGTTTTTCTTCCATGCCACGAATCTACGTGATGAACCAGATTAAAAAAATGATCCTCCTTCGAATTCTCAATTATATTAAAAAACCAAGTGTGTTAAAAAATCATAGCGATTAACGATAAAACCTTCGGTATCTGACTTCAGCCTCAAAAAATGAGAACAAGGAATTAAGAATATTCCCTTGATTTCCTGAATGGGTAACTTCCTGATGTTGTTCATTAAATCGTGTAAGAATGAGGTAATAGGTTGAGTCACTTATTGAAAACCGATCCATCAGCTCTTGTTTTACCTCTCTGTTGGTTACAATTTCTACATAGGTTTGAGTTTTCGACAATTCGGCATTCAACTTTACCAACTTTCTTTTTTCCCTTTCCCGCTTTGAAAAGTAATCCAAATTTACAACTGCGCCCCCTTGCGAATTAGGCATCGCTCCCCCCCAGGGCAGCGATTTGCTTTTTAACTTCAATGTTGGAAACACGTGTTTGGCCGCCTCGGGTTTGCCAGTAATGGTTACTTCATGTAACATAATCACATTTTGAGAAAGCGGTACAAACATCACATCATCATCCAGCACAACAGGTACCTCTAGCCGATTGTAACCAACACTTGAGAAAATAAGGGTATCGGTTTCCTTCACTTTAATAATAAAGACACCGTTACTATTTGTAACAGCACCCCAATTCGTACCCTTCACTTTCACCGAAGCACTTGGCACGGCATTTAGGGAAATAGAATCTACAACAATGCCTTTTAAGGTCTTCTGAGCTGAGGCTGAATAACTAAGAGAGATAGCTACAAGGAATAAAAATAGGGTACGCATCTTCATCAACTTCGCAATATACTTCTAGGAAGGAATTTTAATAGATTTTTTTTATGTAATCAACTTTTATTTGCCAATTGTCCACAAGCCGCATCAATATCTTTTCCCCGGCTTTTGCGAATCCGGGTGGTGATGCCGTTCCTTTCAAGCAAATCCATATACATCGTTAATACCGCATCGTTGGCTTGTTTAAATTCTCCGTCCTCAATTGGGTTATACTCAATCAGATTTACTTTAGAAGGAATGACCTTACAAAATTTTAATAATGCCTGAGCATGTTCCATGGAATCATTGATACCCTGCCAGACGACATATTCATAAGTCACTTTGCGCTTTGTTTTCTGATACCAATACCGGAGCGCATCGGCCAATTCATTGAGCGGATTGGAGTCATTGATTGGCATAATGGACGAACGGGTTTGATCCAAAGCCGAGTGTAAGGACACAGCCAGATTAAATTTTACGCCATCATCGGCCATTTTAGTAATCATTTTGGCAATCCCTACGGTGGATACAGTAATCCGCTTCATTGCCATCCCCAATCCCTTTTGTGAAGTGATCTTTTCGATGGCCGCGATTACATTGCTATAATTTAAAAGCGGCTCACCCATACCCATAAAGACAATATTGGTGAGTGGCCGATTGAAAAACATTTCCGCTTGCTCTTTGATAGCCGCCACTTGATCATAAATTTCATCGGCACTCAAATTACGCTGCCTCTTGAGCCTGGCGGTTGCACAAAACTTGCAGGCCAGTGAGCAGCCTACCTGCGAAGAAACACAAGCCGTTATTCTTTTTTCCGCTGGGATCAACACCGACTCAACGATCAACCCATCATGCAAGGTCACTGCATTCTTGATGGTGCCATCCGTACTGCGTTGCATCGTATCGACCTGAATATGGTTGATCTCAAAATGCTGACCCAGTAATTCGCGCGTGGCCACCGAAAGATTGGTCATCTGGTCAAACTTCTTGGCCGACTTCTTCCACAACCATTCATCCACCTGCTGAGCACGAAAAGCTTTGTCACCATGGCTGACGAAGAATTCCTTCAATTCCTCGACTTTTAGCTTACGGATGTCGCGCTTGGTCGTGTGAGTAGCTTGCATTCGGCAAAGGTAATTTACTTCCCTAAATAATACAGATAACCTTATGGGGTATTCCTTGTGTTCATAAATTTGGGCATCTTAGCAACATGATTATGAAAAAAATCCTTTTCGCCTCCATTTTTATTATAGCGTTTTCTTCTGTTTGGGCCCAAAATCGGTGGCCCGCTGAAAAAGCCCAGCAGTGGTACCTGAGGCAACCATGGCCGGTTGGCTGCAACTTTATCCCCAGCACGGCCATTAATGAGTTGGAAATGTGGCAAGCCGACACATGGGATCCCAAAACTATCGATCGCGAGCTAGGCTGGGCGGAAAACATTGGCTTTAATGTGGTTCGTGTTTATTTGCATAACCTTGTTTGGGAGACAGATTCTACAGGATTTAAAAAGAGGATAAGCGAGTTTCTTATAATAGCCGGTCGGCATAAAATAAAAACACTATTCGTTTTATTTGATGACTGCTGGAATAAAGATCCAAAAACCGGAAAACAGCCCAAACCCAAACCCGGTGTCCATAATTCAGGATGGATGCAGGCGCCCGGGCAAGCGCGGGTGAATGACCCTAATTCCTGGCCACCATTGGAAAAATATGCCAAAGGGGTACTATCCGCTTTCAAAGATGATGAGCGAATCCTCATGTGGGATCTTTACAATGAGCCCGGAAATGAAGGCATGTTTGAAAAGTCTTTGCCCTTTCTTAAGACCGTCTTTTCCTGGGCCTGGATCATTCGGCCATCACAACCCCTCACCTGCGCCACCTGGAACCACGATGACAAGTACCGTAATTTGAATCAATTTCAACTGGCAAGCGCTGATGTAATTACCTTTCACAACTATAGCGAACCAGAAAAGCTGGAAGCAGAAATCATTCACCTTCAAAAACTTGAGAGACCCTTAATTTGCAGCGAGTACATGGCAAGAACTAATGGGAGCCGCTTTGAAACAAACCTGCCCGTATTAAAAAAATACCATGTAGGCGCCATTAACTGGGGACTGGTAAGCGGCAAGACCAACACCATTTTTCCCTGGGGATCAAAAGAAGGCACGCCTGAACCAAAAATATGGTTTCATGATATCTTCAGACAAGATGGGACCCCGTTCAATCAAGAGGAAATAAAAGCAATTCAAAAATTAACACAACATTGAAGTATTCGCTAACGCAATGAAAAAATGATTTTTATTTTTGCATGGGTAAATTGGAGGGCACTCAATAGCCTTCCAGCCATTGACCTCATCTACCCTTTTTCATTTTTATTTTTTGCCTGGCTGCTCCTTAAAGGAATAGAATGGTACTCGAAAAATTCTAATAAAACTAAAAAGAAGTAACTATTTACCTTTTTGATGTCATGACCAAAGTCATGATTTAATATAGCTTCTCTTCGCATCTTGGCGGGACAAATTTCATTTTTAAAATGTGTAATGAATCTCCTGAACAACGATTGCGGTTGGCAACTGTGATTTTAAGAATCTCGATTGGAATAATTTATTTATGGTTTGGGGGTCTTAAATTCTTTCCTGGTTTGAGTCCAGCAGAAGATCTGGCAGAGAAAACTATAAACTTACTCACCTTAGGGTTGATCCATTCAAGGCTCTCTCTCTTTTTGCTTGCTATTTGGGAAACGCTAGCCGGGGTTCTTCTTATCACAGGATTATTCAAACGTATTACCTTTGCGATCGTGTTGTCCCACATGGCGCTCACTTTCACGCCCCCTAATTTTGTTACCTCAACTTTCTTTTGTCCATCCCCCCTTTGTCCTTTCCCTCGTTGGTCAGTACATCGTAAAAAATTTAGTAATTGTCAGTGCCCTGATGGTAATTATCGCTTTTCAGAATAAAAAATAAACGCGAGATCAGATCGTCATCAGTTCTCTGGCATTTTCCAAATTGACTGATGATGGTTTTTCGCCACCAATCATTTTGGCAATTTCCATGATTCGGTCATGGCCTTCCAGTTGTCGGATTTGGCTTTCTGTTTTGGCCGATGAATTGTCCTTGAATACAAAATAATGGGTATCCGCCTTTGCTGCAATTTGTGGCAAATGGCTGATCGCTATTACTTGGTGGCGTTGTGCCATCTCTTTCATTCTGCTGCCAAGGCGAATGGCGACTTCGCCTGAAACGCCTGTATCGATCTCATCAAGAATTAATGTAGGCAACGACTTCTTCTCAGCCATAACATATTTGATCGCAAACATCACCCTTGAAAATTCACCTCCAGAGGCCACTTGTGCCAGCGACCTCATGGCAATTCCCTTATTAGCGCTGAATAAAATATCAATTCGATCAATGCCATGGGCCGATGGAGCAAGGAGGGTTTGGTTCACTTCCAGCTGTGCTTCAGGAATACCCAGCTCTTTCAATAACTTGACCAATTGTTTGGACAAAGGTGCGAACACTTTCTTTCGTGTTAAACTCAAAGCCTCCCCCTTTTTCAACATCAGCTGTTGTGCTTGCTCCATTTCTGTTTTTGATTTGGCCACGAGGCCATCCAGATTTGCTGTTTTATCTGCTTTCAGCTGCAGCATTTGCTGAAGTTCCAACAACTGCGAAACCGAAGAAAGTCTATGTTTTTGCTGCAATTGATAAATTAAACTAAGTCGTTCGTTTACGTGCTCAGCACGCTTCGGGTCAACCTCTGTTCGCTCATTCAATCGTTGCACCTCGGCCAATATATCGTTCAATTCAATCCGGGCACTTTCCAAACGTTCGGATAGTGGTTCGTATTCCTTTGAAAAAGAAAGTAAAGTCTGGAATTCATTTCTGATATTTCCCAAAGAATTGAGAACCGATAATTCAGATTGGTCTAACCCTTCCGAGATCGTATTCAACCTGGCCTTAATTTCCTCCGCGTGCTCCAAAACCGAAAGCTCCGCCTCCAACTTCTCTTGCTCTTCTTCTTTCAAATCTGCTTTTACTAATTCAACCAACTGAAATTTTATAAAATCAGCCTCTTGTTTCAACAAAACAGATTCGTTCGATAAATCATCGAATTGTTTCTTTGTTTGAAGAAAATTTTTCCATGCAGAGTAATAATCGTTTTTGGTATTTTGATTTCCGGCATAAGCGTCAATCAATTCTAATTGAAATTGCTGCTTTCCCAACTCCAGGTTTTCATGCTGCGAATGAATATCCATAAGCCGACTTCCAATCCGCTTCATCACTTCCAGCGTAACCGGTGTGTCGTTGATAAAAGCCCTGCTTTTTCCATTCGGGCTTATCTCTCTTCTTATGACCGTTTGATGATTATCATAATCGAGGTTTTCTTCTTCAAAAATTTCCTGAAGAGGGTATGCAGAAATATCAAATGTTCCTTCCGTAACACATTTTTCGTTTTCATCCCACAGGGCTTTCACATCGGCCCTGTTTCCAAGCAATAAGCCTATCGCACCAAGCATGATGGATTTCCCGGCCCCGGTCTCCCCCGTCACCACATTGAGGTGCGATGATGGCCTGAATTCCAGTTGCCGGATAAGGGCGTAATTTTTTATTGAAAGATGAATAAGCATGTCCGCACAAAAAGTGGATAGGGCAAGTTAACAGTCCACCGTTTTACTTTCAAAAGAAATTAAAAATAAAGGTAATTTTTTGCCTAAGGAAGATTGCCCAAATAACAACTTAGTCAGATAGACAGTAATTTAGCAATTTGATGACAAAACTAATTGGCCATTATTTTTTGATACACCGTTCGTTTGGGATCAAGGGCAGTCAGTATATCGTAGGCTTCTCTTTTGGTGGCCAGTTGTGCATCGGTAAAAATATTGGCCAGTTCAACGGCTTTTGCATCAAAAAATGAAACAATCAAAATAGCCGTAGGAAAAGTACTCCAAACTTTTTTTACATTTCTTAATACATCCAAAATTTGTTCACGGCTTTGATCTGGGGTTTTATCAAACGTATCCAAACCGAGCCGGTGATATTTGTACAAGTTTTTTCGCAGGTCAGCCAATTGGGGATTATTAATATTATCCAGTAACGCAAACCGGCTGCGGTTGCTGCCTAACGAGACCCATCCGGGATGGGCGCTACCTTGGGCGTTATTCACTACCAGGAGCATTTTTTGAACGTAGGGGTTTCCACCCAGTTCACTGAAGGAATCATAATCATAAGCCAAAATGGTGTAGGCATAGAAGGCAAGCATGGACGTAAGATTATTGATATACGCATTGTCGTTATATTCCATCGGTTGGGATTCGATGTATTCAAACTCAAATTCACGATCCGCAAAATTGAATAGCACCGTTTCGTAATTCGTGTTGTAAACTGGTCGGGCTGCAATAATTTGGGCATTGGCTAGAAAACTCCCAATGGCCGGCATTTGTCCGATGTTGATAAACAAAGTACAATTGATTTTCTCATAAGGTTTGTAGGAATCTGTGGTCCATTTTCGCGAATTCAGGAAGGCAGCGAAAGAACGTTCCATGTCTTTAAAAACAGATCGCTCGGTAGTCTGCACCTGATCCGCGTTGATCGTTACTTTGCAATTCAACTCTTGTCCCTTACAAACTTGTACGAGGAGAAAGGATAACCAAAAGAATAAATTACACTTTGACATAATCAATAATAGTATTAACGATATCGCGGGCCACTTCTTTCTTTGACTTCAAATTAAATTTTTTACGGCTGTTTTTTCGATCAATCAGGGTAATTTGGTTGGTGTCATGCCCAAACCCCGCCCCCTTATCATTTAAAGAGTTTAATACGATCAAATCGAAATTCTTGGAAACAATCTTCTTTTTAGCATTTTCAATCTCGTTTTCTGTTTCCAATGCAAAACCCACTGTGAACTGCCCCTTTGTTTTCATCTTACCCAATTCAGCCGCAATATCCTTTGTTTTAGTTAGTTCAATGGTCAAGCCGGCATCGCCTTTTTTGATTTTTTGATTCGCCATCACGGCAGGCTTAAAATCAGCAACGGCTGCCGATAAAATCGCTACATCCATTGCAGGAAATAGCGAAACACAGGCTTGAAACATTTCGTCTGCAGATATTACTTGCATAAGATTTATGGATGGACTTGTCAAGCTAAGGGAAGTTGGCCCCGAAATCAAGTTTACTTCAGCACCTTGAAGCGCCAATTCTTCTGCAATGGCAAACCCCATTTTTCCTGAAGAATTATTGCCAATAAAACGAACCGGATCAATGGCCTCATGGGTGGGCCCTGCTGTAACGATGACTTTTTTACCTTTTAATTTCTGACTTCTCCCAAAGTAGTCATTGAGTTGAGCCATAATTTCCTCAGGTTCGGCCATACGCCCTTTTCCAATAAGTCCGCTGGCCAATTCGCCATAGCCCGGATTTACAGACACATTCCCCCAACTTACCAATTTTTGAATATTTAGCTGTGCAGAGGGATGCTGAAGCATATCCAAATCCATGGCAGGAGCAAAAAATGTTTTGCATCGAGCACTTAGGTAAACAGCAAGCAATAAATTATCGCAAAGACCAGTAGCCATTTTTGCGATGGTATTGGATGAGGCAGGGGCAATAACCAAAGCATCAGCCCATAAGCCAAGTTCGATATGACTTTCCCATTCCCCGGTTTCCGCTTTAGTGAATTGGGTAAATACAGGATTTCTTGAAAGCGTGGAGAGCGTGAGGGGAGTTACAAATTCATGCGCTGCGGGCGTCATTACCACCTTCACCTCAGCACCAGCTTTTACAAGCAAGCGAGTTAGGGCGGCAGTTTTATAAGCAGCAATACTGCCCGTAACGCCTAGCACTATTCGCTTGCCGGACAACATGCTTTATTCCATTTTGCTTTCTTCTGCGGGCAGGGCTTCGCGCATACGATAGTTCAACTTATTTTCGATAAATTCCTCGGTAGCCGTAGTGGTTGGTTTGGGCATTCGCTCATAAAATTTAGAGATTTCAATCTGCTCACGGTTCTCGAAAACTTCCTCAAGATTATCTACTGTGGTGGCAAACTCAGCCAATTTATTGTTGAGCTCTTCCTTTAGATTCATTGAGATTTGTCTGGCTCTTTTGGAGATAACCACAACGGATCGGTAAAGATTACCGGTAGCATCAGAGATTTTTTCAACATCACGAGTAATAAGCGCTGGTTGTATTGCCATAATATAATTCATTAACTGTTTTTGTTTTTTATTTTAAGAAAATTGATCTGATTAAGACTGGCGGTATAGAAATACTGCGCATCCTTTATCAACGGACTTTTCGGAAACCCTTCAATGAATTCCTTATAAAAATCCAAGGTGGCTTTATAGCGTTCCAATTGTTTAGAGGGGATACTCTTTTCGGCCCACTTAAATTGAGATGTAATTTTCAGATAGCTACCCTGTTCCAAATATTTTGAATCGGGGAAAGATTTCCTGAAATTATCAAAGGTAATTATGGCTGCTTGATAATAATTTAACTGCATATAAAGTTTCGCATTATCAAATTCCTTCTTTTCCAATTTCTCCTGCGTTTTCGCAATCACCTCCGTAGCTTTGTCGGTAAATTGGCTACCTGAAAATTGATTTAAAAAATTTTGCATCGCTCCCATGGCCTCAATGCTACTTTTTTGATCCAATTTCTCATCCGGTGAAGCGATGAAAAGTGAATACGCATACATAAAATAGGCTTCCTCAGAGAGTTGGCTACGGCCATAAGTTTCATAAAAAACTTTAAACTGATTGGAAGCCAATAGGTAGGTCTTCTGATAAAATTGGCAGTAGGCTAATGAAAACTCAACCTTTTCTCCTTCTGGCAAACCCCGGACTATAGGAAGAATCTGTTCGAATAAAATAGCCGTGTGGTAGTAATCCTTTTTCTTGAAATAATCTAAACCCGCCTCGTACTTTAAGCGCCAATCCTCACTTTTTTCGAGCCTTCTGAATTCACTGCACGAAAAAGCTGCCACTAAAGTAGCCACCACTACCAAGAAATTCAATGTTTTCAGATTCTTCATAAAACAATTAAAAAAGGCTAAAACAGAATAAATGCCGGGTTTAAGCCTACAAATATACGATGCAGGGCGGAATTAACAATTCTGGAAACAAGTTGATATTACCTACGTACAATGATTTTGCGAGTAAGCACACCATTGTTGTTTAAATACAAGGTGTAAAAATAAACTCCCGATGGAAGTTCATCCGTTTGAATTTTGATTTGCGTGTCATTGGCCGGCAATTCATAATCTCCCAGAGGCTTGCCGAGGATGTTGTACATCACAATTTTTGCATTGTACAACTCATTGTTGATCTTGTAATCGATAGTGGCATGATCCTGGGCGGGGTTGGGATACACATCATGAATCGTGATGTCTTTGGTTTGAAAAATTGATTGTTGTGTCCGCTCTTCAACCATAATACTTACATTGTGTTCCAATACTTGGTCAAAATTTCCTTTAGGGAAAACTTCAAATTTTAGGGTATTCTGCACAGGCTGAATCCCAGTCTCAAGTGTATAGTCTAGATTTATTGTCTCTCCCGGCTCAACTTTTTTTGAAAACTCAACGATAGAGGGTTCCAAACAATTCCTTTCAAGACAGAAATATCCCTTTTGCGACTCGCTTAAATCACTACGTACTTTGCGGATGACATAAAAATAAGGTTTGTCTGAAAGATTTTTGATTTTAAGAGCGATCTTAACCAATTGACTAAAATTGGCCTTATAGGTGTCTTTTCTATCCACCAACTCAAAATTTTGCCCAACTGCAAAGCAAGAGAGGAGGAAACAACAAATAAAGAAAAAGCCTTTTTTCATTAGTAAACATACTTACTATGGAAAGGTAACCTAAAAACGAAGGGAGTGCAATCTTTTATACGAAATAAAAGCCTTTTCAAATACTTTTTATTACAACTTAGCGTTTGGGACAGCCTTGCTTAATCCATCTTCTCTTTTTACCACATCCTTTCTTTTAGGGCGTTCTTTTCCCCGCCAGGAAAAGCCCCTCAGTTTCCGGTCACTTTCTTTGATCATATGTGGCGGAAAGAAGGACGCATCCGGTTTAATGTAAAAATTAATATTGTGAACTTTACCCGCTTTAAAGTCGATGCGGATATTGCTGCAAATAATTTTATTCATCCCCGCAAGAACAGTGATCTTCGTGATCAGGCTGTCCTTTTTAATTTCTTTTTCTTCAAGCGCGTAGTAAATACTTTCACCATTACCTTCAACAATAACATGATCAATTTTTTTATTTTCAAAGTAAGAGGTCATTCTTCTCCCCTTTATTTGATTAAAATTTTTAAGGGAGTCTTGCGATACCACAAAGGAATTTGAGATCATATAAATCCGATGGATTTGCTTATCCTTTAAGAGCATGTGTATAGAGTCTGCCGTCATCTGGTTTTCGCCATTCCACAAAACAGGATCATGATAGAAATATAAAGTCGAGTCAGAGGGTAAATACGCGAGTGAGTCGGCAACCCCTTGCATATCGGCCTTAAAAATTTTCACAGTATGGTATGCCAGTAGCCTTTTCTTCTTGGGGTCTTTGTTTTCGACAGACACCAGCGTGTCGGCTGAAAGGAAAAGGGTGTCTCCTTCTTCACCAACCTTAGCCGCAAAGGCATTTCCATAAACCTTTGAAATACCTTTCTTCTTATCAAAAAAGCCGTCATCACCAAAAATGAGCATATTTTCAGCCTTGGAAGTCATGATCACGTGGCCCTTCACTGTATAAAACTTTTTGATGTCATCAATAAAATATGCATCGCCTTTGATTTTGTAAGAGGGTGATTCCATTTCCCCATTGTTCAGGTTAGAGAATTTCTTTCGAGTATCATAAATACCATTTTGATAGTAAGCCACTTTGCCATCGCTATCTTTCACCGTAGTAAAGTCACGAAAATAAACCATCCTGGTTTTGGAATTGTACTGAAGTGTGTCTGAAGTCAGCGTGTAATCAGGATTAACACCGACTACATTGGTTTTGAAAGAAGCCAGATTCGTTTTGATTTCATAATAGCCCTTTTTACTGGTTAGCGTATTGGTTGTATCCACCAGTTTACCACCATTAAAATACCGAGCTTGATTTTGGATTCGATAGTAATCTAAAAAATCGGTGTAGAGTTTGGCGATTTTTAGCTTCTCAAAAATCACATTCTGTCGCAAATGAGCAATTTTTTTAGTGCCATCATATTGAAGGTGTTTTGACGTAATGTCTACAGAGTCATCCGTGATGTGTACGTGACCAAATGCCTCCAATTGATTTTCAGACCGATAAAAATAGGCAGAGTCGCAGAAGATATTCGTAGTGTTTTGAATAAAGGCTACATGCCCCAGCAAGCGATCAAAACGCTTTCCATCCTTCATCGTTCCTTTTAAGCTATCCGCATGAACAAGCTTTACTTTTTTTTGTGAAAAGGAAAGAAGCGAGCTCAATAGGAGGAATACAAATAGGAGAAACCTGATTTTGAAGTGCATAATCGTTTCAGCAACGCAAGGGTCGTGCCAGTTATATTTTCATTGAGGGTCAGAAAGTGACCGTCAGCGTCACCACTTCATTATTTCGTTTCACTTTTACCGGCACCGTCTGACCCTTCTCGAATTTACCCAGTGCATTCATATAAGCCTGAATGTCGTGGATAGGTAGATCTCCCATTTGGATGATCAAGTCACCTGTTAATATTCCGGCCCGTTGTGCTGGCTTGCCATCCGTAACACCATCAATTTTCAATCCCCGTTCATTCGATGTATAGCTCGGCATAACACCTAATGTGACTTTAAAAGAACGGGCAGACCCCATCGACTTATTTTTGGTGGCGAGGAAAGTTAGTTTCGGAGTGGCATCCAAATCATCGATCAGCTTGATGATGAGCGCCAATACTTCCTTCTCTCCTGAAAAATTAATTTTCTGCCAATCATCCGAAGGTTTGTGGTAATCGCTATGAGAGCCTGTAAAAAAATGAAGTACCGGAATATTTTTTAAATAAAATGAAGTGTGATCAGACGGCCCCATCCCAGCCGAATCCGATTTTATTTTAAGGTTGCCATCAAGTTTTTTGAGTTCGTCTTCCCACACCGCGCTTGTTCCTGTTCCACTTACTGCCAATGCTTTGGTTATCGGATCAAGCCTTCCGATCATATCAAGGTTGATCATATAATCGACTTTAGACAAATCCAATGTTGGGTGTTCCGTGAAATACTTTGAGCCAAACAAGCCAAGCTCTTCCCCACTAAATGCGATAAAAAGAAAGTTATGTTTCTCCTTTGTTTTATTCTTGGCGAAGTGCCTTGCCAGTTCAATCAAGCCAGCCACGCCCGAAGCATTGTCGTCTGCTCCATTGTGAATCTTGCCTTGCGGATTAGCATCCAACGAACTTCCATTTTCACCCAGCCCAAGATGATCGTAGTGAGCGCCAAGGATTACGGTTTGTTCAGTGTGATTATCCAGAAATCCGATAAGGTTGTTAGCGGTTCCTGCAGTGCCCGTGCCATGCACACCACCTTTGAACGGAAATGATTGACGGTATCCGCTGTTTTCTATCATCGGAGTCAGCCCAATGTTTTTGAATTGATTTTCGATGTAGACCGCGGCCATCTGTTCGCCCTCGCTCCCCGCTCCTCTTCCATTTAAGGAATCAGCCGCTAAAATTTTGATGTGTTGTTTTAGTTTAGCTTGGTCAATCTGGGCGAACAAGTTTAATCCCGACAAAAACAAACAAACAAAAAGTACTATAGCGCGCATAAGCAAGAGTTTACCCCACAAAAGTAAACTAACTAAAAGCTATCTCAAAAAATCATTGTCATCGCGAACGAGGTGAAGCAATCCCCAATCTCGGAGCTTGAACAGAAGATTACTTCAGCCGTTCCTCCCTGAAAGACGTTTTTGAGATGGCTTTTAATTGGAGGCTACGCGCTTTTTTATAACGACAAAACGGTAAATTGTAAGGCCTATAATAACGAAGCAACAAAGGAGAACGAAAATCTTTTCGGCATCAAACCAGTCAATAGGTCGATCTTCTAATTTTGGATCAGTCCAAACACTGTGGATAATCAACGGCACTGCCGCGAAATAAGAAATATAATGAAGTGAGCGCCAAAATTTAAGTTTGAGTTTTTCTTTAAAGTAAGAGCTTATCACCACAATCGCGATGAGGTAAAGTGCCAAGGCACCGAAGGTATTGGCATAAGGCTGATGTTCAGTCCAGAGCGGCAACAATAAATCGCTCCAGCTAAATTTTGATTTCGGATCTAATGGAATTAAGACCACATGAACCACAATAGCAATCGCTGCTGAGTACCCAGTGAGTTTATGCAGCCCAAGAAAAGTAAGCTTGTAAGGGAGCTTAATGGCTATGTTTTTCCAAATGATAAAACCAACAATAAAGTTTGCCGCCAAGCAGGCGATGGCAATTAGGCCGATGATGCCGGAGAGTTCTATGGTTTCCAATTATTCAGCCAATTTAAAAGTCATCGTCAACTCTGTAGAATGTCTAACCTTTCTCCCATCCTTTTCTGCAGGATTCCATTTTGGCATGCTGTGAATATATTTCATCGACTCCGTTTCACAATCACCATTAAAACCTTTGATCAATTTTATGTTTGAAAGAGTACCGTCAATTTCTACTATAAATCCTACAGTTACTTTTCCTTCCAATCCCATTCTTCTCGCAGAATTTCCATACCTTAAGTGAGTTCGTTGAAATTTTGCGAGTTCTATAGACCCTCCCAGAAACTCAGATGGTTTATCAACCTTTGAATAAATTGCTGGATCATTATATACAATTGTTGTCTCTCGCAAATATTTTGATTTCAAACTAGGTAGCCCAACTTCGTTTTGCTGTTTATTAACTACTTCGTCATTTAACTGAAAATTCATAGTCATAGCAAATCTTGTCATAAATCTTTGCTTCGCCACCCTCGCTGACACCCATTTCTGATCAATTGCATTAAAAGCTGAAAGCACAGCCGAGTCACAAGAATTGCTTAAGCCTTTAGCAATGTTGTAATTAGTCATTCTGACTAACGTTTCATAAGTTGTTGATATTCAATTGCAAACCGAGGTCGTC
>JADEYI010000853.1_pt1 | contig 31613 bp, 23 predicted proteins | sample 8542331 | NCBI WGS metagenome assembly JADEYI01 (sample SAMN16510988, study PRJNA670497) | mine drainage metagenome | isolation source: biofilm near Copperflume 1 | place: Germany: Marsberg coppermine Kilianstollen | collected 2018-02 | reverse complement strand
AGGGAGAATAGCTCTTGCGCGGCTGCATGGGTAAAGCATTTGAAGCCGCAGGTTACATCAGAGAGATTTTTCGTGGCTACGGTGTTGGTAAGCCAGGTAAATACCTTGCCGAGCCTTTCACGCCAGGCGGGCTGGTGGCGCTCTATATTTGCGCCGTGCATCTTGCGCGAACCTATCACCAGGTCGTAGCCCCTATCAAACCACTGCCAGAAGCGCCCAAGCTCTGATGGCGGCGTGGAGAGATCAGCATCGCAGAAAAGCACCACTTCGCCCGCTGCGGCCAGCATGCCCACCTTCACGGCGTGACCCTTTCCTCTGTTCTGTCTCTGTGCCAGTATCCTGATGTTTGCGCGGTCGCCTAGAAGCTGGCGAGCGAGCGCCGCCGTGCCGTCTGTTGACCCGTCGTCCACGACCACCATCTCCCACGGATAGGGTTGCTTCTCGAAGTACGCAAGAAGCTCCGGCAAGCTCTTACGCATTCTTTCGGCTTCATTGAACATCGGTATGACGACGGACAGGCGTGGTCCAGCCGTCGCTTGTGCCTCAGCCGCCGCACTTCCAGTTCCCGAACCGGCGCTGCCGTGAGCGCTATCATGTTCATTGTTGATCACTGCTGCAAACGTCCTCCATCTCGCCTTCTTTTGCCGCCCGCGCAAGAGAGCGCAGGGGTCAGGCGTTGTCAATCAATAGTGAGCCGGTACGGTTCACAACCCCTGCTCTGCAATACGCGCACAATCTCATCAGCATCTGCTTCTGCACGTGCCACTGTGCGAATAGCAGCTATTCGCACAAGCTGTGACTCCTGCTTGCGTGCTTGCCAAAGCAGGCGCAGCTTCATCTCAATCTCTTCGGGCGGGGCGCTTCGCGTCTCCACTTCTACTACCCACCTCTCCCGGTCCAGGAGCTTCATCAGCCCGCGTACTTTGCGCGCGTAGGATAGCGCGAGGAGTGGCACGCCCTGTCTCGCTCCGAAGATGAGGGCGTGAAGCCTCATACTTACAAGGAGATCGGCGCTGCCGATATACCCTGCTATCCTGTCAGGTCTTTGCTCGATCTCTGACCGCCTTATAGCTTCTGTTGGAACCCCCATCTCGATGGCTGCTTCCTTCACTTCGTCGAGTATAGCATCATCGCGGCCAGGCCAGAGAGGGAGCAGGATTACTCGTGCGCCAAACTCCTCAACGCAGACTTTAATGCCGCGGGCCACTCCTTCCACAAAACGCGCACCTCTCTCCGGCGGAGGCCGCCAGCCAATGTTCAGTTTCTGGCGCACGCTTACGGGCAGCAGATAATGTAAATTGATGCCGGGGTGGTTATCCGAGAGGCTGCGTATGCAGAATATCACAAGAGGTCTCTCTGGAGCTTTGCTCTCCGTCGCACCTCTGTCAGGGCATATGAGAAAAGCCGGATCGGCGGTTACTTTTATCTGGTCACCCGGCACGCCGGCACGTCGCAGGAGCCTCTTAGAAGTATTATCGCGCACGCTAAAACAGACAGCTGATGAGCAGATAAAGCGGGCGAGATACTTGCCCAGTTGGGTAAATACAGGCTCTACACCGAGGCCCCAGCCGATGACAGGTATGCGTAACAAGCGTGCCAACGCTACATACCCCGCATAGATAGGGAGATTATACAGGCTGGTACCGTCCTGTATCAGGCCGCCTCCACCCAGGATCAAGGCGTCAGCATCAAGCAAGGCACGCAATGTTTGCATCCCCAGCAGGCGCGGCACGCTATCTATATCAAGCCGGGATGTTGTCTCGGTGGGGTTTACCGAGAGGGCACACAGGTTAGTATAGCCGCGTTTGCGCAGAGCCTCGACCACTGCTTGCAAGACGGCCTCGTCGCCTGTGTTGTCGCTGCCGTACCAGCCGAGGATTACTATACGAGGCTGCTCATCTACTCGATGCGATGGGGTCACCCCTCTATCTCCCGGCTCGCGGGTTGCGCGTCTGCGCCTTCCTGTGGGCGGGCTGGTGGAGAGTTGCGATCTGTCTCTGCGGGCGGGAGGTGGGAGTTTTGCTCATGCTGTGCTTGAATCACACGCATGAAAATTTGCTGGTACCGGCGCGCCACGATGTCCCACGAATATCTGTTTCTGACGAACTCCCTTGCTTTCTTACCCAGGGCGATCCGCTTTTCGTCGTGTGCCAGCAGGTCCAGGATTGTATCGGCAAAGGCTTTACTGTCCAGAGGGTCGAGCAATATGCCGTTCTCTCCCGGTACTATTGCCTCCGGTATTCCGTCGAGCCGCGAGGCCACAACATAGCGCCCGGCGGCGGCGGCCTCGAGCGCAACGAGGCCAAAGCCCTCAATGTCGTTTTGTACCGGGATGTTGGGCATCACAAAGAGGTCGGCTACGTGATAAGCTGCGCGTAGCGTGTCGTCATCTACGCGCCCCAGGAGCACAACGTGGTCCTCCTGGTGCAGGGAAGCAATCCGCGTTTCAAGCAAGTCGCGCTGTGGGCCTTCCCCTATGATGAGATAACAAATATCCTGCCTTTGCGCCATCATGCGCGGCATAACTTCGGTCAGGAAATGCACTACTCCTTTGCGCTCTACGAGCCTGCCTACAGTGAGCAGGACCTTTCGGCCTCGGAGCTGGCGACCTGCTGCCATTTGGAGGTTGCGCATCCCCTGCGCGGTGTACTGGCGGTCGCCAAACTCCAGCATATTCACCCCATTAGGCACCACCACGCAGAGGGAAGTAGGTACTCCGCGCCTGATACACTGCTGGCGGGTGTTACTGCTCACACATATAACTTTGTCCATGCGCTGGAGACACTTTGGTATGAGCCACTGGTAGAGGCGGTTGGAGTAAGTTACATCCAGTCCATGCACCGTGACTACTACAGGTACCCTAAGCAGTGTGCGAAGTGCAAGGCCAAGTGGGGTGAGGAGCGCATCAGAGAGATGTATCAGCTTGACGTGGTTTGAGCGGGGTATCGTGAAGACCGCCCGCAGGAAGGCATAAACCACGAAGAAAGGCACAAACAAAGTGGACCCGCCCCAGTAGATGGTGGTGGTGGGTGTGAGCCTGCCAACTTCTTTGGTCAAGCTCTGGCTTAGCTTCTGCATCCCACCAACGGAGGGCGGGTGTTTGCGAGTAATAAAGAGGATCATAAATGATGAAGATGCCACGCTCGATAGGGAGATTGAAAATCAGCTGGAAAGTTATTTACTCACTAGCTCCTCATAAAAGCGGAGTTGCTCCTCGGCCAGGGCGTCCCAGGTGAAGTGGCTAGCCCACTCCTGCCCTTTTCTGCCCACTTTGGCTCGGAGAGTTGCATCTGTGGCGATTCTCACCAGCGCTTCCGACATGGCCGCTGTGTCGCCTGCCTCCACCAGTTGGCCGTGACCCTTCGGAAAGAGAGGCGCGGCGTCCCTCACGCCTACTATATCGAAACCCACTACAGGTGTTCCAGCCGCTCCTGCCTCTATCGCGCTGAGCGGCCACGCCTCGTAACGGGAGGGCATAACGAGGGCAAGGGCACTTTTCATAAGCTTGGCCGCCTCATCGCTGCTCACCTGGCCCAGCAACTCTATGCGCTCGCTCACGCCTGATTTATTCACCAGCGACCTCAGCAAGCGCACCTGCTCCTCGACGCCACTGCCCGCTATTAGCAGGCGTAGGTCGGGTAGCTGTCGCGCCACCTCCTCGAAGGTGGTAATCAGCCGGTCTAGCCCCTTCTGGTAAATGTCAACCCTGCCCAGGGAGAGGATATACCGCCCATAAGGGTTGGTGGCTTCACCATCTGCCTGCAAAGGCGTTCCGGCGCTGTTTGGGATTACTCGCACCTGTATCTTACCCTTCAACATCCCGCGCAACTCGGCGGCAATGCCCGGTGATACCGCGACAAAGTTCTTGAAGAGCGAGATTAGCGGCCTCTGCGCCAGCTTTGGCCCCAACCCGATCATGCCATACTTAGCGGTTGCATGCATGCCGGAGAGATTCTGCACGCTGGCTACAGAAGGCACATGCCTCTTCCACAACGGCGCGCCAACAGGTGAAAAAGGCGACACATCCTCGATGACTATATCATAGCCACCACCCTTTATCAAGCGCACGGCCTCCAGCATGTAAGTGAGCCTGCTCAGCACATAGGAGCGCGGATATCCCACATAGCGGTAGCTGACACCGCGCCTTAATCGTCGCTTTGGTGCGCCAGGGTAGCTTCCACAAACCACCTGCACTTTATGACCGCGTTGCGCGATGCGGCTGTAAATCTCGATAGTTCGCCTGGCTCCTCCGCCTCCAACCCAGGGGTTATCTATGTCATCATAAATCAGATGCAGTATGCGGAGCTTACGTTGTCGCTCATTTATGGGGTGATGCATGGCGGGGCTACGAGTTGTTCGCTGCTGTCTCATCGGCTGGTTTATTGATAATCCCTGATCGCTAGCGTGGCGATTGCTCCCCAGAGGGCTACGCCGGCTATGGACCATGCTCTTGACAGGAGGGCAGCGCCTGCGGCCACAGCTACAGGCAAGCCCAGCAGCCCTGCCAGCACTGTTGTGACGATCACTTCGCGTACACCCCAGCCCTGCGGCACAAAGATGACCAGGTAGCCTGCGGCCCAGGAGGCGGTAAATATGCCTGCGGTTACAGGCAGGTAGGCAATAGAAAGCTGTGGATAAAGGGCAGCGACGATTGCAAATGACATTACCCCATAGAGCAGCCAGTTGAGCAGATAGGGCCAGAGGAGAATAAGCATATCCTTCGCCGATAGCTGCACCTCCACAGGCTTGCGCTTGAGCCGCACTAACGCCCAGTTGAGCACCCGAAAGAGAAGCTGCGGTTGCAGGATCAGCGCGAACATAATCACAAGCAGCGCCAGCCCTCCCCAGACAGGAGCATCATGCCACCCTATCAGGCTCAGAGAAGCCACGATAAGCGCACCGAGCAGCACCATCATCGTTTCTATCCCCATACTCACAACGCTTGTCAGGCGTGGTATGCCTTCTTTATCGGCTAGGTAGACGCGGCTGACGGCGTGCCACATCGAGCCGGGGACGAAACCCGCCACGCTCGATATCGAGACGAGGCGCACGCTTTGCACCCATGTAAGGGGATAGCCAAGCCTTCGCACAATGGCCCACCAGCCGTACGCGCCGATAGGCCCACGCGCCAGCATGATCAACAGTGAGATAAGGAGATAGGTCGGGTCGAGTTGCCAGTTGTAAGAGAGGAGCCTGGGGGCCACCTCGTAGAAGGCGCGCCCGAAAAAGAGAAGAACCAGCGCCACCAGCGCGACTTGCAGCCAACGTCTGGCCCTTGAGGATTGCAACAGATGAGCAGCCGTTGCCGCTATAGACTTCACAGCCAAACTGTAACGCAGGGTGAAGGGTTTGTCAAACAAGGGTAGGGGTGTAAGAGTTCAGAATTAGAGTGGAGCAAAGTTCGAGAGGTACCTGTGCGGGTGTACTCCCGACTACCCTCACCCCCAACCCCTCTCCCATGAAGGGAGAGGGGGGCGGCCCTTGTACCCCGTCAGGGGGCTATACCAGGCTCACCCCAAGCTCCTATTCTGAGCACTTGCGCATTGCACTAACCTATGTCCTGCTTCTGCCGCTTTTGGGGTTAGGGCTTGCACACGCGCTGCATCATTTCGCGCATGCTCTGGGCTGTGTCGCGTGTCGAGGGTTCGCCGTACCATGTGAGAAGATAGCCTTCCATCTCCTTTATCTCGGCAGATTGGTCGTTAACGATTTGCTGTGCCAGGGTCTTAAGCTCAGCGCGCTGGGCGTTCTTCAGGGCATCCTGCGCCATGTCAATCGCCAGTTGGTGATGAGGGATCATCATCCGCAGGAACATCCGGTCGGAGGCGTCTTGCCCGCCCATCATATCTACCATCATGCTGCCCATCATACCACTATTAGAACTCCCACTCATCATGCCGCCACTCGCGCTGCCCATGCCACCTGCCCCCATCATATCCGTAGTCATAGTGGGCTTGGGCGCATTAGGGTACCACTGCTTACGCCAGGCTTGCATCTGGTCTAACTGTTTCTGCTGCCCTTTCTCTATTCGGCTTGCCAGGTCTCGCAGCTCAGGCCGCTTGGACCCTCCTATCATCACTTGCGCCGACATGATAGCACCCTGGTGGTGCATACTCATTTCATCAATAAAGCGGAGATCGTACTCGGCGTTGGGGTCCGAGGTGCCCATGAACGGGCTTGGGGCAGCGCTGGGTGTCGTAGCTGCCTGGGCCGTTGGCCCAGCTATCATAGAAGTGGGCGCTGAGGCAAAGGCCCCCACCCCGCCCAATACCATACCCGCTATCCCAAAGAAGAGCAACCCCAGGCCGGCGACTAATAAAGTGCGATTTCTCATTCTGTATTCTCCTTGTTCCCCGCCGGAGCACTGGCGTTAGACAGTAAATCCGAACGGACACGAGCGTATTCATCGGGGCCAATCTCCCCCTGCGCGTAGCGGCGTTGAAGTATAACCAGCGGGGTTTCCTCGCTTGTGACGCGTGCACGGCTCGCACTGCGGCCAAAAAGCCAGGCAAGAAGCAGTACGATACCTGTTATCACCACTATCACCGATCCTGCGAAAAGCCACCAGTAGATGCCGGACCCCATCATCCCACTCATCATGCCATTACCGCCCATCACACAATTCTATAGGCCACTTGATTGCACAGAGCATTAGACACTCTCCTATGCTGTTTCTAGGTACCCACCACCACAGTACCTTGACTCAGTATACCACGCTCTTATATAATGGGCAAGGTCGCTCTCACCTGATCCATCCACATGTATATGGTAAGTAACAGGTAGATATGGTGCCTGCTGCTTTGTGCCGGGTGTGGCCTTTACACCATTGTGAATTAACCTTGCTATGTCGGTTATCCAGAAAGCACAACGGAGACTATTAGATGTCACAGAAGACCAAACAGCGTGCCAAAACTGCCACAACAATACGCCCCGGTAGCCCGGGGATGCAAACGAAACAGAAGGCAGGGCGAACCGCTTACCGGCGAGGTATGCCAAAACGACAGAGGCGATCCCTCATCATTGGCGTGGTTGCCGCACTCCTGGCGGTTGTGCTCCTCTTCTTCTTGCTGCCCAGAGGCGGGGGGAATGGTGGCGTTATCTCTACCCTGGGCACTTCGGATTACCACGCCCTTGTCTTCAATCCGGAGGACCCCAATACAGTCTTCTTCGGCCATCATGGGGGCATCTTGCGCAGCAATGATGCCGGGCAGACGTGGACCACTCTGGTTGACAAGAAAGACTTCGACGCGATGGGCATAGTTGTGAACCCTACCAATTCAAAGCAGATGTACATGGCGGGCCACGATATATTTCAAGTAAGCTCGAATGGCGGTGCAACATGGCGTCCGGTCGAGAACAATCTTCCAGGCACCGACACTCACGGTTTCGCTGCCGCTACCGACGGCAGTAATCGCCTCTTCGCTTATCTTGTGGGCAGTGGAGTGTTGCAGAGCAGTGACGGTGGTAGCACCTGGCAAACTACTGGCGGCCAGATGCCGCCCGACGTGATGTCGCTGGCGACGGGTGGCGACCCCATATCTCTCTATGCGGTGAGCATGGGTTCCGGGATGCTACGTAGCAGCGATACCGGGAAAAGCTGGGCGCCGGCGGGAGGCGATCTGGTCTCAAGTAACATATATGCAGTAGCTGTGGACCCCAAAACAAGCAGTACTCTATACGCAGGAGTGGAGGGAGGTCTATACAAAAGCACGGACACTGGAGCTACATGGAAAAAGACAACCTACCCTGGAGATAATGCCGTAGCGCTGGCTATCAGCCCTGCTCGCCCGCAACTGATACTGGCTGTGAACGCCAAAAGTCGGGAGGGGCTGGTCTTCCGAAGTGAGGACGGTGGGACCACATGGTCGGGTCAGAAGTAGACCCGGGTAAATGATTAGATAGAGGAGGTATAAGATGCGTAAGAGGAACACTTTAAGGTGGACAACCTCACCCCCGATCATAGGCTACGGGGGCCTGCTGTTCGCTCTTGTTGCTGCCTTTGCCGTGCTCCTGGGCCTCACCGCCTGCGATTTGGGCGGCGGGTCCGGCGGACAAGGGCAAGCGGGCGGTGGTGGGCCGAGGCTCAGCTTTCAGGAGACAGAGCACCAATTCGGCACCATAAATTATGCCACCCCAATGGAGTATCGCTGGCAGTTCACCAACTCAGGCAATCAACCGCTCCAGATTACGGACATAAACCCTGAGCCGCCTCGCCCCGGCGGCACCTGAACCTGAGGGGTCAAAGCTGTCGCCAGTTCGGCGACCATCAATCCTGGAGAATCAAGCACTATCGTTGTAAGCTTCGACAAGCCAATGCCCGGCATGCAGGACGTATTGCTGCGAGTTAAGTCAAACGACCCTGTGGCCCCAGAGCAAACCCTTACACTCCGCTTTTTAGTGAAGCCTTAGCCCAAGCTGCGCCACTACAGTAGGGCACACAGGCACAATTGAGTTATTCACACCAGGAGGGATATTGAGCATGAAAGAGTTATTCTTTTTACTGCCATTGGCTAGTTGCGCTGCTATGATGGGACTCATGATGTGGTTCATGGGACGCCACCAACAATCACCTGGCGCAGGCTCCTTGACCAATATCGCCGGCGTGGGCAGCCCTGAATCGATGGGAGAAGAAAACGAAGACACGAAGATTCCGCAAGCGGAATCGCCGCGTGTTGGTAAGAGACGGACGCCAGCACTGGATATGCTGCGTATGCTCGGGATGTGCATAAATCCGCGGGTTGTCGGCGGCCTGGCCCTTGTGGGGCTAGCCGCCTGGCTAGTCGCGCCACAGCTTGTATGGGGTATTTTGCCGCTCTTACTGCTGGCTATGTGTCCCCTCTCAATGCTTTTTATGGCATGGAAGATGCGCGGTTCAGATGTTACGCGCACTACAAACGCGCAGCCGTATCACACTGTGGGCCAGCAGGCTCGGGCGCAACCAGATACGGCAGCTCTCGCGCAGGCTCTTGAACCTACCAGCGACGGCGCATGATCATGGTGACCGCCGAGCCACGGTAAGTACAGGGCATTGGTGGTGCCACCTCTCTGGGTGGCTTAACCTTTTGCCCGCCCTAACGCGCCAGATAAGCCGCGAAGATGGGCGTCAGGTCGGTGGTGGCGTGCTTTTGCAGGGTTGCTGTCAGGGCGGCGGGCGTGGCTATCTTGAAAGAATAGCTCTTATAGTAGTCTTGTATTGCGGCGTAGAAGGCCGTGTCGCCCATCGCCTGGCGTACTTTGTTGAGCATCACTGCGCCGGTGTCGTAGATGGTGTAGCTGTACTGGTTCTCGCTGGTGAAGCCGCCGAAGACCCCTGAAGAGACGGGGCGCAGGCTTTGAGCGCCCGCCGTCATCGAGGCCCAGGATTGCGCGTAAAGGTCCGGGTAGTTGGCCCGTATATATTCTGTCGTCATGTATGTGGTCATCGCCTCGTCAAGCCAGGGGTCGGTCAACTGGTTATTGCCGACAGTCGAGTAGAACCATTGGTGTCCGGTCTCATGCACAGGCGTGTACCACGTCCACTTGCCTGGAGTGACGCCTAGCGCGAGCCACGAGGTGGGTATCAGGTAAAGCATCGGGTATTCCTGGGCATAGTTGTCAGTTGGGTCGAGTGGTATGCCCATCTCAGCTACAGTGTCTGTGCTGAATGGATAGGTCCCTACACGGCTGCTGAACCAGGAGATAGAGGGGGTGACAAGATCGAGCTGCCGCTGCCCTTGCGCCCGGTGCCCCGGCAAAAAGTAGGCTAACACTTTTACGCTGCCCACCTGCCGGGTCATAGAAGGGTCGTCCAGAGGGTTGACGAAACGGGGTGAAACCAGATAAGCCACGTCCCGAACTCTCTGCGCCTGGAAGCGCCAGCTTGTGCGCTCCTGGTTCACAGTTGTGATCTGGCCCGTGCCGCCGACTACCAGCCGCTCGCTGCCGGCAGAAGAGACCTCCACGTCGTAATCGCTCACCGGGTAATAGCCGAGGTCGCCGAGGTCAGAGTAAGGGTAAAAGGACCAGCCGCCATTCTCCCAGGGCACAACCGTAGGCAACATATCCCCTAAGCTGAGGATGTCGTTCGACCTGTCGTAGCCTGTGCGCCCGCCGATAGGGCGCGGCTTGAGCGTGAAGTCCAGCGAGATACCAGTCTTCTCGCCCGGGGGTAAGGGTTGCGGGAGGCTCACTTCCAGGTTGATGCCCAGCAGCCAGCGAGTCTGCGCATCTTTGCCGCTCACAGTGGCGCTTTGCAAGGCAAAGACCGTGTCCCAGTTGTGCCACACCGCACGGAGTGTGACGTTCGTCATCGCCTGCCCGGTGCCGTTCGTGATCTCAACGTTCTCATGCACTGTGGTGAGACGCTGGGGCGCAGCGCCGACGGCTATTGATACGCTGTATTTAATGCCTAGCTCCGCGAGGCGCATATCGGCATAACGCCAATTATAGTAGTGCCTGCCCGCGTTTCCCATCTCTATCTGTGATGAGGCAGGATTCGACGGATTATAAGTAAGCACTCGCCGCTCGAAGAGTTGGACAAGCACCATCTGCGCTCTGCCGTTGACCGGGACCGACACCCAGTAAGGATCAGTAATCGGGTAGCCGAGAGTGTAAAGCCAATCCCAGCTAACCGGACGTTCGGGCGCGCCTGCATAGCGCCAGAAGATGTCGGCCCAGTTATGACCAGATGTTTGCTCGAACCTTGCTACTTTTACAGCTGTGGGTAGTGAAGTCACCGCGCGTATGCTGCCTTGCCTGCTTAGCTCCTCGGTAACGCTCTGGCCTTCGCGGTTTGTGGCGCGCGCCGTCAATCCCGCGAAGCTTGCGTAAGTGGGCGCTGTGGGGCTGCCTGTGTCTCCGGCTACAGGTATATTGGCCGGGCCAAGCGTGTAGTACGAGTTCGCGCCAACCTGCGCCTTGCCCGATACCATCTCCTTCACGAGAAGTCCGCTCGTTACGAACCAGGGCGACTGCGGGTCTGCGCCAGGATCATTGATTTCGAGCCGCCCTTTGTCGAAATATTGCACCAGGTGGGTTCCCTGCGGCAGGTCTATTTCCGGCTCGTAGTTTGTGTAGAAGGGTCCAGGCCCCCACATCCAGCTGCTGCGCGATGCAGTCGCTGCCTGCTCATCCTGCTGCCACCTGGCGCGGAGCGCAGAGTTGGCAAAGCCCTCGGGTGGCGCTGTTGTCGCGCCCGCTATAGCATTCGAGCTTTGTGTCAGGGGCGGCGCAGCCTGAAACAATGTAAATAGGGCGACGCAGCCTGTTAGAAGCCTCATGGCAGCTTTCATTCTTGCGGTCCTCTCTGCGATGAGCCTGGGACTACGTTGTGGCTGTGCATCTGAGCGCACTATCTCGTCCGGGCCTTATCGCAGCTTCACAGAGTTGATCTGCGTGTAGATAGCGCCGGTCGGCTCAAGGTGGCTCTCCATCAGGCTAACATCGCGCACCGGAAAGTTGGTCGAAGCGACCTCTACCTGCCGCAGCGCATCCGCGATAGCTGTTCGCTCCCCGGGAAGAATACTATCGCGGATGCGCCCCAGGGTGAGATGCGGGCTGAAGCTCTTGTCGGGTCTGAAGCCTAGAGCCTCCAGCGCGGTGGAGACGTCGCCCTGTAACTTGTAGAGAGCAGACATCGCATCTGAATTACCTTGCAGTCCCACCCACAAGACGCGCGCCCTTTGCGGATTCGGGAATGCGCCCATGCTGCCGGTGTGTAGCGCGAAGGGCGCACTCTGGGCACATGCGTCTTGTAGCGCTCTCTCTACCTGCTCGACCAGCGACAGCAGGGTGTCTCCAAGGAAAAACAAGGTGAGGTGAGTGCCTTCTGGCCGCGCCCAGCGCACAGAGTTCGCCGCGCTGCCCAGCCGTGTGCGCAGTTCGCCCTGTGTTGAGGCCAAAACCTCATGTACGCTTTCTGGAAGCTCTATTGCGGCAAAAGTACGTTTTGTTTGATCGTCCATTGTTTATAGACCAGGAGTCAGGGATTAGCAGCTGATCTCTAATTCCTACTCGCTCAAAATCTCAGGTCCCAGGACCGAAGCGTATCCAGCAGGCGGTGATTTGTGAGGTCCATGTGGATAGGTGTGATGGAGATGTAATTTTCTTCTACCGCGGCCACATCCGTGCCTTCTTCCAGGTGATCGGTGACCGCGTTGCCGCCCATCCAGTAGTATTTACGGCCCCGTGGATCGGTGCGCACTATAAGCTCATCGTTGTAGACGCGCTTGCCGAGACGTGTGATTTGCACACCCCTGATCTGGTCGTGCGGCAAATTGGGCACGTTCACATTCAGCAAAATATCCTTTGCGAGGCCGCGTTCGTTCACCTGCTCGACCAGCCTGGCAACGAAGGCTGCCGCTAGCTCAACGGGCCATTCGGGTGTGGTGTTCATCGACACCGCAATCGAAGGGATGCCTGAGATTACGCCTTCCATCGCTGCGGCGACCGTCCCCGAATATGTTATGTCATCGCCCAGGTTGTTGCCTTGATTGATGCCTGAGATCACGAGGTCAGGTAGATAGTCGAGAAAGCCGAGGGCGGCGAGGGCTACGCAGTCGGAGGGCGTGCCATCTGTCGAATAGGCGGGTGAGCCATCGCGCAGCTTCACCTCGGCAATGCGAAGTGGCCTGTCCATAGTGCGAGTATGGCCTGATACGGACCAGTTGCGGTCGGGTGCGACAACCACTGTCTCGTGGGTTGGGGACAGGCTCGTGCGCAGCGCCAGCAGCCCTTCCGAGTCAACCCCGTCGTCGTTGGTGAGGAGTATACGCATCCGCTAGGAAACCCGTTTCCAGCGTACACCCTGGGGCGTATCTTCTATCTCGATGCCCGCTTCGCGCAACTGTGCGCGCAAGGCATCGGCGCGGGCGAAGTCACGTGCTTTGCGCGCCGCCTGTCTCTCATCAAGCAAGGTCTGAAGCTCAGCAGGTAAGCTCTCGGCTTTACGCTCTTGGGCCTTTTCTTTGAGCCTGAGGCCGAGCACTCGGTCCCAGTCGTAGAGGGTCGGTAGAATCGCCGCAGGCTGCTCGCGGCGATTGGCCTCAGTGATCAGCTTGTGTACTTCGCCGAGGGCGCCGGGGATATTGAGATCGTCGTTGATAGCTGCTATGAAGCGCTCTTTGTATTCCTGCTGCCAGCCATCACCTGTCTCCTCGACAGAAGGCATTTGCGACGCCCTGTAGACAAAGTCGTAGAGGTTGTCGAGCGCTCTGGCGGCGGCGCCCATCGCTTCCTCTGTATAGTTCAGTTGGGCGCGGTACTTCGCCGAGAAACAGAAGTAACGGTAAGCTATAGGGTCATATCCCTGGTCGATCAGCTTTTGGAGCGTCAGGAAGCCCCCACCCCCCTTATTGAGAGGCTCGATCCCCTCGCCCATGTCGCGCACCTCGCCGGTTATCCCAGGGTCTTCGGCTGCCCCCGCGCTTTTGCTCATTTTGCCCGCATTGATCAGCAGAAACTCACCGTGCACCCAGTAGCGCACAAATAGCTCGCCCGTGCAGCCTTCAGACTGCGCGATTTCGTTCTCATGATGCACCGGGATATGATCTACCCCGCCGCAGTGCAGGTCGAAAGTATCGCCCAGATATTCCATAGACATAGCCGAGCACTCGATGTGCCAGCCTGGATAGCCCTGGCCCCAGGGCGAGTCCCAACGCATGGCGTGGGTAGGGTCTGCCCGCTTCCAGAGCGCGAAGTCGGCGGCGTTGTGCTTCTCCGGGTTGACCTCGACGCGCGCTCCTGCTTCTTGCTCCTCAAGCGACTGTCTGGAAAGCTCGCCGTAGCTGGGAAAGGTGGCGACATCGTAGTATACGCCATCGCTGATGGTGTAGGCGTGGCCTTTGTCTACCAGGCATTGCACCAGGGCGATCATTTCGGGGATGTGCTCGGTAGCTGGGGAGACGATTGTTGGGCGCAAGATGTTGAGCCGCTCTGTATCATGGAAAAAGGCATCGGTGTAGAACCGGGCGATGTCCCAGGGTGTCTTCCCTTCGCGGCGCATCGCTTTGATCATTTTATCCTCGCCCTCATCCGCATCGGAGCTGAGATGGCCCACGTCGGTGATATTCATCACGTGCTTCACGTCGAAGCCGTCATAAAGGAGGACACGTCGTAGCACATCCTCAAAGACGTAGGTACGCAAGTTGCCTATATGCGCGTAGTTGTAGACCGTCGGTCCGCAGGTGTACATACCCACTTCGCCCGGCTTGAGGGGCACAAAGAGGTCCTTCTTCCGTGTGAGGGTGTTATATATCAATAAAGGGTAACGCGGCTCTGCCAAAATATCTTTCCTCCTGGCCTCCTGGTCTGTGGGCACTTTGCTCTTACGCAGGCTTGTTTCTGCTCAGTAGTAACATTATACTCTAAGATATTCAGAGATGAATAGACGCAAAGTATGCCCTCAGGCGTAATGATCCGTGAAATAGCCGGGGAGCGGCTAACCTCCCACAACAGAATCGCAGCCAACGGCTCGACCAACATGACCACACGCAAGCGCACAGACGCTGAAGACATAGACGAAACCATCGAGGGCTTGCCTGAGTACGACTACGGCGGGCTGGGCACTATGATCGCGCGTGAAGTGGCTGTTGAGGCCCGGCGCTCTCGTGCCCGGCGCGAGTTCTTCCGCATCGAGCACGCCAGCCCCACAACTAAAGGCGAGCCTGAGAGCAACTTCCTCGGCCTCTACAAGGTCAGAGGAGAGAACGGGCGCGAATATGATGTGCTTATACGCGACCCTAACCCTGAACACCATGTGAACCGATGCTCCTGCCTGGACTACGAGTCGAACAATCTCGGCACATGTAAGCACGTTGAGGCTGTTCTCGGCTATATCAGGCGCAGGAACGCCTCTGCTCTGCGTACCGCCAGACCCCGCCTTATCGAGATCAACAAGCTGACCGTATATGTCACGCTGCGCTATGTTGGCGACGGCACCTGGACCGCCGCGCCCGTCTACGACCATGCACTTGATCCTGGGCTGCTCCGCCTTATCAACCACTATCTTCTGCCCTACCTTGCTCTCCTGGAAGATGACCCCCAGGCATTCCTCCAGAGGCTAGGCCACTTCGTTGAAGAGGTAGAAGAGTTCGGCGGCAAGGCGATAGTTGAGCGCGAAGTCTACGATTATGCGGAGACTGTCAAGCGGCGTGCGGCGCGCGATGCTCGCAGGCGTGAGCTGTTAGACCGTATAGAGGCCGGGCACGCCAGGCTTGACCTGCTGAAGCTGCCTCTCTACCCGTATCAAGCGGTCGGAACTCTCTTTCTGGCCTTCACGGAGCGGGCATTGCTGGCCGACGATATGGGCTTGGGTAAGACCCCGATGTCAATCGCCGCATCGAAGCTCCTCACGGAATGGCACGGGATCAAGCGCGTGCTGGTGGTGACACCTGCCTCGGTGAAGTACCAGTGGGGCAAGGAGATAGAGCGATTCAGCGACGAGAGCTTTACTGTTGTCGGCGGTAGTAAGGCTAAACGCGCCGCGCAGTATGCTCAAGACTCCTTTTTCACCATCATCAACTATGAATTAATGCTGCGCGACCTGGACCATATACATGCTCTCAAGCCCGACCTGGTGATACTCGATGAGGCTCAGCGGATCAAGAACTGGCGCGCCAAGACGACACAGGCGATAAAAGAGCTTCCGAGCCGGTTTGCTTTCGTCCTTACCGGAACGCCCCTAGAAAACAAGCTTGAGGAGCTTTACTCTATCGTGGAGTTCCTTGACGACAAGATACTAGGACCACCCTGGCAGTTTATGGCCCAGCATGTGGTCAAGGACGAATGGGGAGGTATTATCGGCTATAAGGACCTGGAAGGAGTGCGCCGCGCTATCGCCCCAATACTGCTGCGCCGCCGCAAAGCCGACGTGCTGCTGGAGCTTCCCGCAAGAATAGATAACGACTTCTGGCTAGCGCTTGACACCGAGCAGGAGCGGGTCTACCGCCCCCTTGAGAAGGAGCTGACCGCCCTTATCCGCCTCCCCGAATGGAACGCCGAGCAGGGCGCGATGGCCTTGCGCTTACTCACTCTCCTGCGTGAGTGCGCGACCGCCGCGCAGCTGGTGAACCCTAATGTTCATTCTTCAAGCAAGCTGCGTGAGCTGCCCGCGCTGGTAGAGGAGATAGCAGCAGAAGGGCATAAGATGCTTATCTTCTCGCAATGGGAGAGAATGACGCGCCACGCGCAGGCTGCTCTCGCGCCGCTTGGTATCAAGAGCGTCAGGATGCATGGCGCCCTTGGTGTGCGTGCGCGGCAGAGGGTCGTAGAGCAATTCAATATAGACCCTGCCACCATCCTCTTTATCTCGACGGATGCGGGTGGGCTGGGGCTGAACTTGCAGGCCGCCTCCTTCGTGATCAACCTCGATCTGCCCTGGAACCCGGCGCGTGTAGAGCAGCGCATAGGCCGCGCCCACAGAATCGGGCAAACTAGCCCTGTCAATGTTATAAATATAATAGCGAATAATACAGTTGAGCAGCGCGTGCTTGAGGTGCTCTATCGCAAGCAGGAGCTATTTGAGGAGATATTAGATGCCGAGCTGGACCCCGAAACAGGCACTCTCAGGACTGATGTCGAAGTTCCGGCGGAGCGACTCCGCCGAATCGTCGAGCTACTCCTCGGCTGAAGACGATGCGATTGAAGAAGAGGCTGCGCCTGTCAGCCCCCTTGCCCTGAAGAGCGAGAGCAGCCCTGAAGCGTGGCTGGGGCAGTTCCTGCAGATCCTTGACCTCGGTGGAATCTCGCGCTACTCGACTATCAAGGGTGCGCGGCAGGAGAGCAGTCTACTTTCGCGGCTAGAGGAGATATGGCGATCAGCAGGTGCGGCTTCACCCCTCAGAGTGCTCGATGCGGACTTCGGCGAGGAGTTGAAAAAGAGTGACTGGGGCGCGTGGTGGCAGGCGCAGGAGCAGCTTGGTAGATATTGCTACTCGGCTTTAGCGCTCGCCATGCTCGGTGACAGCTCCCACGCCGCAGAGCTGGCGGTTATGTACAAGCAGCATGCTAATATGCGCTTGCAGAAGGACGCCCACTTCGTTCTCTGCTACGTTCTGGGCAAAGAATGGCCTGCCTACAACGTTACAGACGCAGACCTTGCGCGGTTGGAGGCGCAATAACTCACCCCGCCCGTGCTTGTGGGCAGGACCGCAAAAAGGCGGAAACCGCTAAAGGATATGAAGAAAACAACAGATTGTGACAGCGAAGATAATAGCGTGATATAATGGCTTATCTGAAGGGCGTTGGCTGTGCCCTGCCTTGTCTGTAATCTCTAGGAGGTAGACTCCATATGATAAGTACGAATCTGATATATCTGGTCTGGCTGCCGGTAGCTCTGGCAGTGGTGCTCGGCATCGTGGGTCTCTTTCGCGGCGCTGTGCGCGAGGCTCTCGTCTCGGTCTCGGTTCTCCTCGGTGCGCTTATTATCCAGACCTGGGCCGCGTTGTGGGCGGGTGATGCGGTTGAGGCTTTTCCTTTGCTGGACCGCACCCAGACCGAGTTGGCATTGAACATCGTAGTGATTGGGCTGGTGGTGCTGGTCGTTGGTTATTTGCTGGGCAGCGCCCTTGTATCCAGGGCCGATCCTATATCCGCCGCTTCCAGGTTGGCCGGTGCGCTTATAGGTCTTGCCAACGGCGCTGCTATAGGCGGTTGGCTCCTGAGGTTAGGCTACCTCGCCAATCCCTCCGGTGGGCAGCTTGACAACGACGTTTCCAAATATCTGATAATCTGGGCGGGCTGGTTCCCTCTTGTGGCGGCGTTAGTAGGCGCAATCGTAGCTCTGGTTGGACCTGTGCGACGGGTGCGCACTCGCGTTGCCGAGCCTGCGCCGCAGACCAACTGGGCGCCCGCAACACCGGCGTCCTCCGCGCCCCCCACCGCGCCGTACCCCCCCGGGGGTATGTATGGCGCAGCGTACCCGCCGCCGCCCGCAGCCTCGACCTCCGCCACTCAGCCCTATACCCCAGCGCCCAATCTTACTCCTCCTCCTCCTTACACGCCTGGTGTGGGGAGCGTCGCCACCACCACGGCCTTCCCTGTCCAGGATAGCTCGCGCACCTCTGTGCTTCCCACCGGTAGGCCCTACTCGCCGGAGTCTCAGCCTCAATCACAGCAGCAAGCTACGGCCCCATACAACGCCAGCGGTTATAGTCCGGCGGCTGCCGCACCGCCTGTGTTGGGCGCAACGGATCAGAGTGTCGCCCGCTATAGCAGCGCTGATGCGCCTGCCGCCGATAGCGGTTTTCAGCAAAAAGATGAGCCTTCATGGTTAGTCAAAGCCACCCCTTCTGTGGGGAGCGGCGCAGGCATGACTCCTTCGCCGGAGACGTCACACGCCCCAATCTCGCAGAATGATACAGCTCATGTGGAGCTTCAACCGGAGAGTAGCGCGGCACAGGCTAACAGTACTGAGAGTATAGACAGCCGCACATGTCCTAACTGTGGAGCGTCATTGCCCGCCAATGCCCGCTTCTGTACAGATTGTGGCGCGCCGTTGAGCTAGCTCGAGTGCTGATCTGCTCAGGACTGAGCAGGGGGTGATTCACCCGCAGTCCTCGTTGCTCGTAGGAGACAGCGGAAAATGCAGAACAATCGTTGGCTACAAGCGCTCATTGTGCTTCTGGTCATTATTGCGTCCGCTTGGCTGATAGCGGAGGTGTGGTCGTTCCTCGTACGATTCTCAAATGTCTTTCTGCTATTCTTCCTTGCCTGGCTGCTGGCGTTCATTTTACGCCCTATTGCGCGCTGGTTATCTACTCACGGCATGCCTTATATACTGGCGGTTGTAGTTGTCTACCTGAGCCTTGCAGTGGTTTTCGCGGTGGCCGGGTTCCTCCTGGTGCCTGTTATTACCGAGCAGATTCAGCAATTGAGCAACAACTTTGGCGGCTATACAAACCAGATGTACAATTTGGTTGTGGATGGTGAAAGGACACTCAAGTCGTGGGGCGTTAAGGACGTTGACCTCAAGCAGTTTTATCAGCAGGTGGCTTCGCAGGCGCAGAATGTGGTGCCGCAGGTGTTGCAGAACACCCTCTCCGTTTTGCAGAGCATAGCCACGCTGGCGCTGCAAGTGATCCTTGTTTTCATACTCTCCTTCTACTTCATGAAAGATGGCGACCGTCTATTCGGCAACATGGCCGGCATGTTGCCGCCGCGCTGGCAGGAAGAAGTGCGACTGGTGGCTCTGAGCGTCGAGAAAAGTTTTGGCGGCTTTATTCGCGGCCAGCTTGTCTTTGCTCTGGTTTACGCACTGCTCAACGCCATCGTGATGCTGCTGCCGCCTTTCCGCCTGGAGTATGTGCTGATTGCCTCTATTGTGGCAGGATTGTGCATGATAATCCCGCTCGTAGGCAACTTCCTCGCTTTCATCCCGGCCCTGCTGGTTTGCATAGTGACGGGCAAGGCTTCGTTGTGGCTTTGGCTGCTTCTGGCGTTGTTCATCATGCAATCTTTGATGATGAATTTCCTCGGACCTCGTATTATGTCGAGCGCGATAGGTATACACCCCCTTTATGTGATGGCTGCTCTGCTCATAGGTGGGCAGGTGGGCGGGCTGTGGGGCGGCTTGTTCGGTATACCTGTAGCCGGGGCTATCAACTTGATAGGCAGGCCGTTGCTGCGCCGCCTGCGCTACCAGATGCCCCTTTACCAGGAAGGCACCCACTCACTCGCCACCAGCGCCTTTGTCACGGGGCCGCTTGCCTCCTCATTTAGCGCGTCCAGGTCGCAGGGCACCACTCCGTCAGGGATTCCAGAGGGCGTGGAAACCCCCGACCAGCGCGGAGCTGCTGCTCCCGCACCTAGCTTACCCAAAGAGCTGGACCTCGATGATGACTTTGTGGTGCATCCCGCCCCCACGCTCACCGCGCGCGCATGGCGATTAATCTTCTATCTGGGCTCGCGGGCGCGCATATGGGCCGGGAAGCGCATGCAGGCCAGGGCATCTCGCCAGTAGGCATGGGTTGTAGATTTCTTCGCAAGGCGCTGCTCTATAGACTATAATGGCTGCGCTATGACCACCGTGCTAAACGAGCAGACAGCTCCACTCCTAGCTGCCTCCAGGCAAGTAGACCTCACGCCGCAAGACCAAAAACGATTGTCTTTACGCGTACATTTGCTGGCCCTCGCCGCTTATGCGGCTCTGACCTTCCTGCTCACCCTCCCTATAGGGCTGAAGCTATTCACAGAGGTGCCCGGCGGAGGTGATGCCTGGCAGAATATCTGGAATCTCTGGTGGGTAAAGCAGGCGCTCATCAACCTGCAAACGAACCCTTATTACACCAACTTGCTTTATTACCCGCAGGGTGTGAGCCTTTATTTCCATACTCTCGTGCTGACCGATGGGCTTATAGGTATTCCGCTCCAGCTAATGGGGCTGAACCTGATCGCCACATACAACTTAATCATGCTCATTGGCTTTCTATTGGCAGGATACGGCGCTTTTCTCCTCTGCCACTATTTGACTGGGAGCCGGTGGGCTTCCTTTGTAGGTGGGATCGTATTTGCCTTTTCGCCTTACCATTTCGCCCACCTCTTCGGCCATATGAACCTTGTGTCGTTGCAGTGGGTGCCCTTCTACGTTTTACTGTTGTTGAAAGCCACTGACGAGGCGGGCAGCACGGCGGGCATCAGGGGTTGGGGGCTGCGAGTGCGTGCAGAGGCTGACAGCCCACCAGATAAGCACAGGTATTCAGCTTTGCTTTACGCGGCAGGCGCGGGCGTGCTGTTCGCCGTCAATTCATACACCGACTGGCTCTATGCTATTTTCCTCGCGATCTTCACCGGTATTTTCCTCGGCTGGCGGCTGCTCGCCCCCTCTGAGCGGTGGCACTTCGCTTCGATAGGCCTGGGCTGGCGCGAAGGTCTTGTAAGGCTGGTAGTCGGGGGCGCGGCGGCTTTGCTGCTGGTGTCGCCTGTACTCTTTCCAACGTTGGCTGAGGCGCAGAAGGGATACGCCCAGCAGCCGCCCCGTGAAACGTTGGTTTACTCCTCCGACCTGCTGATGAGCTTTATCCCCTCCGAGTTGCACCCGCTCTGGGGCAAGGCGATAGCAGAGCGCATAAACCAGATGGGGCCTTACCTCCCCATCAAGAACCCTTCGGAAAGGGACGTTTTTCTTGGCTACAGTGTGCTGCTCCTTGCCGCATATGGCGTCTGTCGGCGCTGGAAGCTACGGCAAGTGCGCTTCTGGACCTTTATGGCAATAACCACGTGGGTGCTGAGCCTTGGGCCTGTTTTGCAGATTGGCGGCAAGAGCCAGTTCACAGCGTTCGGCGTCACGGTGCCGATGCCTTATCTGCTTTTATACAAGCTCCCCTTTATCAGCATAATGCGAACCCCTGCGCGGCTGACGATGCTAACGATGCTGGCTCTTGGCGTGCTTGTAGCTTTCGCCCTTTCGAACCTGATTGCTGCGCCCTCGATTCCAACTGCGAGATCGTTCAGGCTGTCGCGCCGCTGGTCGTTAGCGGTCTCTGCCGCCGCACCATTGCTGATACTCTTTGAGTTTTTATCGCTGCCGTTTCCGACGGTGCCCCCTGGCTGGAATGTGCCTATCTATGCGCAAATAGCCAAAGAGCCTGGGAACTTCGCCCTTCTTGAGCTGCCTATTCGCCCATTCGGTGACTACATGGCTTATCAAACGATACATGGCAAGCCGATAATAGGCGGCTATCTGTCTCGCCTGCCGCCGTATCCGTTGCTCGACGAGGTGCCCGCCCTGAAGTATCTACAAGATACAACTGCGCCTGCTGACCCAATTATCTCTCAGGTTACAGGTGGCAAAGGTGTGTTGGCACTGCGGAACCTCGGCGTAAAGTACGTTATTATACGGTGGTGGGCTTTCACACCGGAGCAAAAGAGCGCGATGCAAGCCAAGCTGAACGCCTTGCTTGCAAGACCGCCCGACTACTCCTACCCTGCAGATCAAGTAGACGTCTGGCGGTTGTGAGATGCACCGCCCGCGTCTGTGGTGACTTTACCTTCGCGCAAAACGCAAAACAAGAAGCAGGTCAGGCTTGCCCGGAGGGAGCCTGACCTGCTTCTTGTGCGACCCTTGCTGAGCGCTCACACAGGTGAAGTTATCTTTACGGTGCGGCGGTGGGCTGGGGGGCCGGTTGCAGGGGTGTGTTGCCTGCGGAGGCCGTGCTGGTTGGCGATGACGACGCATTACTGCTTGGCGCCGGGATGCCGGGCAGGTTTGCCTGGTAGACCCGTCGCCCGCTCAGCAGATAGATCTTTCCACGCCCTTCATCTACAGTCATGCCGCTGAGGGTGCCCAGTTCGGTTGCTGTCACTGGAGCCTTGACTTTGGCGACGGTCTGACCTTCTTTGGTTACTCTTGTGATACTGCCGTCTGCTGCTCTTAGTATGTAGAGGTCGCGCGTATCGGCGCTCGTAAAGAGCTGGGTAGGGGCGGCCTCGATAGCACTACTCCTGGGAGCGATCGTGCGGTCTATTTTGCCTGCCTGCATCGCCAGCACCTTGCCATCTGACATCAGCACGTAGATAACACCGTCTATCGCCATTGATACAGGTTTCTGCATAGCGTCACTTGCCGCGGGGTCGGTTATCCAATCTTTCGGTGGATCAGCATACTGTCCTGATTGGTACTTTGACACCTGGCCTGGTTTGGCTCCTAGAAGATAGAGATTGCCGTCGTAGCTGGCGATTTCCTTCGGCTCCGCCAACTTGTCAGCATCCCCAAGAGGCTGCGCTTGCCATGCGCTTGTATCTGCATTGTAGATATAGGCTACGAGGTTCTTGTCCAGCGCGACCAAGTTGCCCACTCGTAAGGTCATTGCTATAAGTGTTCCTACTTTCTGACCGCCTGCGCTATCACCGGAGCTAAGGACAACAGTACAGTTCTGCGCCGAAATCCGGCAGCGATATATCTTGCCTGCGGTGCGATCCAACACATATGCGTCGTTGCTCTGGACGAGGATACTGCTTGTCTGGACGGCGTTTGTGCCACTGACCGCCGCCGATGCAGTCACAGGCACTGGCTGAGGGGTTGTGCTTACACCTTTGTCAGCATCGGCCAGGTCGAAGATTATGGTTGGGTTGACCAGGCGTGTAACGCCTTCTACGGCGTCAAGCTCGCCCTGTACCTTATTGAGCACTGTTTGTGTTTCAAGCGACTGAGGGTTCTCTGTAAGAGCTTGTCTAGCCTTATCGAGCGCGAGGCGGAGGCGTTGCTGACGCTCAGCATCGGCCGTTCCTGGCTGATTGGCTAATAAGTCCTCTTGCTTAGCCTGCGCCAACAGTCCTGAAACGACCTGCTGCTTCTGCCCTTTGCTGAGGCTCAGCAGTGAGAAGGCAAAGATAGCCAGCAACGCGACAAGAGCAAGCGCTATCACCAGCCGTACCGGCAGCACCGCGTGACGTGTACCCTCACCTGCCTCCGCTGAATGGTCGGGCAGGAATCCGCTGATCATCTTCTTCAGTGGAGTTACGCTGCGCTCTCCAAGCGCAATCCAATTGTCCAGGAATGCTTTCTCTGGTGTCACCGGCACTTCGCTGCTGTACGGCTCTTCGTCGTCGAAATCAGCTTCATCGAAAAGAGCAGGGGGCATGTAGCTCTGCGCTGTGTGATGTGTGCTGGGCTGCACCACTTCTGATGGTTCACTTTCAAGAGATTCATTTACGACCGGCGGGCGTGGCCTGAAGGTGAGCCGCTCCATTGGGCCGTACCTGGAAATGTCGAGCACAGGCGGCGCATCTTCCCAGCCGTCGAAGTCAAGCTCTTCAACCCTCTTGCTCTCCGACCTCTCCTTACTAGCCTTGTATGGCGGCACATCAAGTGATTGGTGTGTGAGCGCCTCGGTCGGTTGTAGCGTGGGCTCTAAGCTGATAGCTTCGTCCAGGGGGGCATATTCCTGCTCCAAAGCTGTGAGCGCCGGCTCGCGCTCATCTTGCTCGCCAGCGATGCCTTCGCTGCCTGCATTGGCCCGGCGACGCGAGAGCCACCTTCTTGCCCCCTTGAATGGCACCTTGATGTGGGGCAGTTCTACAGGCAGTATGTTATGGGGTTGCGACCTTGCGCCACCGTTAGCCGTTGTTTCCGCCGGGGTAAGCACCGGCATCTGGCGGTAGTCCTCAACATGGCCTGCAATCTCTGTCTCTACGCCCTCGGAGCGCTCCGTTCCTAATTCGAGCACGCAAGCATGCGCTTCGGCTAACCCTTGTTCTTCCGTTATCGCGTAGAGAGCGTCGCTTATCATATCTATGCTGCCCGACGTGAAAATCTCTTCAGCGCGTGCCCTGTCCAGGTGGCGTGCGAGGCTGGAGGAAACCATCACCACCAGATCGCCGGGCGCAATCCGCCTGTAGATCAAGTCGGCTTCTATGCTGGCGCTGCTCCCCAGCGGAGCAGATGGCAGCACGGTAGGTAACGTTGCGCTGTCAACTTCTTCATCCGGTTCCTCCGATGAGGGAACGCGTCGTAAAGGCACTACCACTCGCCCTGCCGGTCCTAACCAGCCGGGCGGTTCGGGAATGGCGTTCACGACACCGTTGTGCATCAGGTAACATTGTGTAGGGGCCATCTGTGAAATGTAAAGCCCTGTGCCATCCGGGCGCACAAGCACTGTTGTTAGCCCTACTCTGGCACGCCGTGTTTTGGTCCCGCCCACCTGCACAGCCACTGAGCCTGCCTGCGCGTGCTGGCGCGAAATCTCATCGTTGTAATTGTATTGCAGCAGGGCGTTGTTGGCGCTTTCCAGGGCATTCAGGAGGCTACTCGTCAGGCTGACTGACATGTCGGCAAAGTAGTGCTGAGCTATGGCGCTCTGCACGAGGCGGCACGCTTCGGTGGCAAGAGACGGATGGTCCCCGGCAGGCTCAGTGAGCATCGCCAGTATGCCTCTTCTCCCTGATGACGCTGCGCGTGGGTGAACGCAGCGTGAATAGTCTCCCGCTTCTTGCTTGACGCTGCTCTTTACTGCGAATCTGCGGCACGATACTTCAAAATGCCCCATAATGCTCCTCGCAATGTCCACACTTACCGGAAACGTGAACGCAATTCACCCGATTTGAGGTGCGGATATTATATCAGCGCACCAATCAAGAGCCGTAGTTATCCACAAATGGAAGGTGAACTGTGAACCGATCCGGTTATGGATCGTCCATCTTTACCTCTAAGGGTCACGGTGCACGCAGTACGCAATATTTCATAACGTTTCACGAGGCCTTTGCGCCTCTGAGCGCTTTTGGAGTACACTGGTCGTGCGAACGAGGGCTACTATATTATGAGGAGAAAAGTATGTCTGCGGTGACTGATTATATTGACGCGCATTTCGACGAGACCCTTGCCAGGCTAACGCGCTGGTGCGCCCAGCCCAGCATTTCGACTGAGAAGATCGGCGTTGAGGAGATGGCTCAACTTGCCGCTGTAGAGTTGCGGCAAAGTGGGTATGAAGTTGAGCTTTGCCCTACTGCCGGCTTCCCGGTTCTTTTTGCAAGCGCAGGACCCGTTGGCGCACCCACAATCCTTATCTATAACCACTACGACGTGCAGCCTGTAGGCGCGCTTGACGAGTGGTCATCTCCGCCTTTTGAACCACATATAAGGGGCGACAAGATGTTTGGGCGCGGTGTGGCCGACACCAAAAGTAACATTGTCTCGCGCCTTGATGCGCTCAATGCTATACGCGCTGTAGAGGGTTCGCTTCCTGTGCGGATCATCTGGATCCTTGAAGGCGAGGAAGAAATAGGCAGTCCAAACCTCGCTCCTTTTATTGAGGCGCATAAGGCTGAGTTGCAGGCCGATGGGTGTATTTGGGAGTTCGGAGGGTATACCTGGAATGGCACGCCCAACCTCACCCTCGGATTGAAAGGAATGCTTTGCGTCGAGTTGCTGGCTCGAACCGCCAACCGCGACTTGCACTCTGCGAACGCGGCATTTGTGCCAAGCCCTGTCTGGCGGCTCGTCTGGGCCTTATCCGAGATCAAGACACCGGACAACAAAATACATATCCCCGGCTTCTACTCCGCCGTGACTGTGCCGACCGTCAAGCAAGAAGAGCTTCTTAAGAGCATACCAGATGAAAGCGAGCGTGAACTGCAAAGCATGGGCCTCAAGAGCTTTATCAACGACATGCGCGGCGAAGAGGTTTACAGGGCGTCGTCATTTAGCCCAACAGCCAACATCTTCGGCATCGAAGCGGGCTACAATGGCCCAGGCACAAAGACGGTGCTCCCGAAAGAGGCGCGCGCCCGTCTGGACATTCGCCTTGTGCCTGATCAGGAGCCGGAAGCTATATTCGAGTCGCTCCAGGCGTTTCTCAAGGAGAAGGGTTTCGATGACGTAGAGGTGCGCCGCGTGCCTGATGAAGGCGATCTCCTTCCCGCGGCCAGCGATCCCTCTGCACCATTTATCCAGAAGGTGCGCTGGGCCTGTCAGGAGGTAAGCGGCAAGACCCCTGTGGTCACGCCCTCATCTGCCGGCTCAGGGCCAATGTCCAGCTTCACGCAGGCCGCGCCTCAAGGCCTCGGTCTTGCTGTTGCGGCAATTGGCACCGGCTACCCTGACACCCGCGCACACGGGCCTGATGAAAATATCCGCCTTGAGGATATGCGCGCCCATATGCATACTATGGCCCGGCTCGTCGAGCTAATGACCGTCAGCTCCTGAGCATTGTGAAGCTGGCGAGAGGCTTATCTTGAAGCCTGAGACCTCGGTTATTGTGCTCAACTGGAACGGGGCGCGCCTGCTGCCGGAGTGCCTATCGGCGCTGGCGGGGCAAAGTTACCGCAATTTTGAGCTATGGCTGGTAGATAATGGCTCAATAGACGGCTCGTCCGCGCTGGTCAATGAGCTAGCCATGCAGGGCCAACCCTCGTGGCTTGCTGCGCCACTACCGACTCCCACCCGCCTCATAGCTAACAACTACAATGTAGGCTTCGCGGCGGGCAATAATCAGGCTATAGGCCGTTCCGAGGCAAAATATATAGTTGCTCTCAACAACGATGCGGTTGCCGCTCCAGATTGGCTGGAGGAGCTGGTGAAAGCGGCAGAGCAGGGTGGTCGTTCGGTGGGGATGGTAGCCTCGACCATGCTATTCTCCCATCTGCCCGATGTAGTTGCCTCGGCGGGCATATCTATACACCAGGACGGCGTTGCACTCGACAGAGGCATGGGTGTGCTCTCAGATGAGCTGGTTAGAGCAGGCATGCTGCCTGTTTTTGGGCCCAGCGCCGGGGCCGCTCTCTACCGTGCCGAAATGCTGAGTGATGTTGGCCTTTTTGATGAACGATTCTTCAGCTATCTTGAGGACGCGGACCTCGCGTGGCGTGCTCGCAGTCGTGGTTGGAAGGCGCTACACAACCCCCGCGCCCAGGTGCTCCATGAGTACTCTGCAACCGGTGGGCACGGCTCCGGCTTCAAGCGTTCGCTCGTGTCGCGTAATCGCATCTGGCTTCTATATAAGAATATGCCCGAACTATTACTCAGGCGATACTGGCCCCTCATCGCCAGGTACGATGCCCTTGCTATTGCCCGCGCCTCGCTTGCAAGAGACCGTGCATTGATTCACGGCAGGCTAACGGCTCTTTCGGGCCTGAAGAGCTTCACCGCAGAGCGCCGCAAGATTCTAACCTCCGCGCGTCTGCACCCCGATGAGATGGCCTCTCTGCTTGCTCCGGCCCTTTCTCCACGCCAGGTGCTCAACTATCGCGCTCGTCTCAATACGCTTCTTACTTCTCGCCCCGGCGCGGTGTAGCACAACGGCAAGTTGCGGTCGATGCGCGACGACTAAACCGTACGCCACTTCGTATTTCGTGCGTCCCACACGCCTTCTGTACTCCACTCCTCACAGTACCATCTAGCAAAAACGGGCTAGTGGCTTACCCCCCTATGGGCTATAGAGTAGGCCCTCAGTGTGGGGTATAGTGACGTTGAGGGTCCAATGGCTTTAGCTGTTCTTAGATGTGTGTTGCGCCCTCGCGTGGCCTTGTCTTTACTTGTTATTTCCAGCAATCAACAACTCTTATTTTTGGAATGGAGGCATTCTCAGATGAAAAATCGTGGTGGTCGTTTCCTGCTCATACTTGGGGCAGGGCTTGCCGTAATGGCATTTGTGGTCGTTTATATAGTCATGTCGAAGGGGATGGTCAGCTCCGGTGACTCGGCTTCGGTGCCCACTGCGGTGCCGATGGTGTCGGTGGCTGTGATGAATCAGGATGTGCCTGCGTACACAGTGTTGGACGCGAGCAACGTCGCAACCAGGCAGGTGGAAGCCAGCACTGTGCCATCCAATACCACTACCGATCCTGCCACTCTGTACAACAAGATGACCCTGCTCAACCTGAAGAAAAATCAGACTGTGCAGACTAACGAACTTACCGAAGCGGGCTTCTCCAGCATCCTCAAGAAGGGCGAGCATGCGTTCACCCTCGCCGTGCCTGAGCGCAGCACATTCGGCGGTACCGTAACTGAGAACGACCGCATTGATGTTCTCTGGACAACGGGCATCCAGTTCTATCAGAAGAAACCTCTGGCCGACAACAAGTTCGATTATTCAGAGAAGGTCTTCACCAGCACAAAGGCGCTGCTACAGAACGTTCGCGTACTCCGCGTAATCACCTTAACTACACCTGCCCCGGCAAGCGGTGCAAACAGCGCCCCCGTCACCCCTGCGGACCAGACGACTGGCACATCTGCAAACAGCGCAATGAATGCAGCGACAAATGCAGCCTTGTACAACACAGATGCTCCTTACCAGGAAGCGCTGGTGCTGGGCGTAACTGATCAGCAGGCAGAAGTGCTCAAGTATGCTCGTGAAAATGGTTCGCTCGATCTGACCCTTCGCTCCTCTGCTACGGTGAAGGATAAAGACGGCAACGTCGTCAAAGACCCCGCCACAGGCGAGGACCAACGGCTTGACGCCGACGCCGAGCAGACGACAGGTATAAGCATAAACCTTCTGATTGAGAAGTACGGCTTGCCGGTACCGCAGATCGCACCGTAAACGGCACAAATGGGCGCGGGGTCGGCGGTAGATAACCGCTTCAGCCCCACGAAGAAGGCAATGAAGGATCAGGAACAGATTCCAAAGAGAGTATAGGAGTTTAGAATGGATAGCCAGGGAGCAAGCGGCGCAGTGCCTAGAATCGCGGTGTTGATCGTAGATGACATATCAGACACCCGCGAAAACCTCAGTAAGTTGCTCATGTTCGAGCGCGACATCGAGGTGATAGGCACGGCAGCAAGTGGGCCTGAGGCGCTTGACGCGTGCCGCAAGCTGCACCCGGATGTGGTGTTGATGGACATCAACATGCCGGAGATGGATGGTATCAAGGCTGCGGAGTTGCTCAGCTCCGAATTACCGGGTATCGGCATCATCATGATGTCTGTGCAGGGGGAGCAGGATTACCTGCGCCGAGCAATGCTTGCGGGAGCGCGTGAGTTTCTTGTCAAGCCCTTCTCTGGTGATGACCTTGTACGCTCGATTCGCCATGTCTACAGGCTTGAGTCGAGCAAGCGTGCAATGGCGGCTGCGGCAGCAGTCCCCATGCCCGGCACCGGCATGCTAGGAGGGCAGGGTGGTGATGAAGCTAACAGCCACAGCGGGAAGGTAATAGCTATTGTCAGCCCCAAGGGGGGAGTCGGCAGGACTGCCGTTGCCGCAAACCTTGCGGTGGCGCTCAAGCTCTCCACGCAGAAGAAAGTTGCCCTGGTTGATGGATCGCTCTACTTTGGGGACCTCGGGGTGATGATGAACCTTCTCTCCAATAAGACCATTGTAGATGCCATTGAGCATATAGATGAGCTTGACGCCGACTTGCTGAACGACATCATGACGACGCACTCATCCGGCGTGAAGGTACTGCTTGCCCCTCCTCAGCCTGAGATGGCGGAGCTGGTCAACGCCGAGCATGTGCGGCGCGTGCTGGTAGAGCTATCGAATAACTTTGATTACATAGTGGTAGACACCTGGCCTAGCTTTGCTGAGACAGTGCTGACCGCGATGGACATGTCCGACCACATCTTGCTTGTGATGACGCTGGAAATGACAGCCATCAAAGATGTAAAGCTCTATTTAGAGGTGGTTGACAAACTGAACTATCCTGCCGAAAAGGTAAAGCTCATTCTTAATAGGGCAGGGAGCGCAGGCGGCATCAAGGTTGAAGCAGTTGAAGAAACGTTACGGCACAAAGTAATGGTAGGTTTGAGTAACGATGGGGTGGGCATGTTGATGGCAATCAACCAGGGAGTGCCGCTGGTCATCTCGGCCCGGGAACACCCTTTCTCACGCGACGTATACCGTCTGGCACGCCTGTTGACGGCGACCGCAGTAGAGGAAGGCGCACTGGCTCAGGCTACAGCTACAGTCCACGCTGAAGAGACATCAAATACAAAGCTGATGTCCAGGCTCAAAGCGGCGTTTCGATAATTGTGGACTATGAATTGCGGTAACAGTAGGGCTGCGATGAGCAGAAAGCTTCCTCCGCCATTTACCTATGTAAGCTTACCGCTAACTCGTAATTCGTGATTCGTGATTCGTAACTCATAATTGATAATTCACAATTCCCCAAGGGGTAATGAGGTAGTAGTATGTCTCTCTTAAAGCGAATAGGCGGCACAGGTCCAATAAGCAACACCGGCTCCGGTGGCCTACCGGGGAATGGCTCCGCCCCTCTTCCAGGGGCAAACCCACCCGCTTCACCAACCAACGTCTTGCCACGCCCAACAGGGCGGCTCGGCGCGCCTGTTGACGACCCTAACAAACGCTCCGCTATGGCCGCAAACGGAGACAATTTCCTCGACTTGAAGAACCGCGTACAGCACAAGTTGATAGCGGAGCTTGACCCCAAGCTAGACCTTACCAAGACGGAGGAGGTGCGACGCAACGTCGAGGAAATCTTCAATGAGATCCTGGAAACAGAAAATATAGTTCTTTCGCGTGTGGACCGTGCTCGCCTCTTTGAGGCCGTAGCCGCCGAGATCCTCGGCTTTGGACCGATAGAACCGCTTCTAAAAGACAACTCGATCAACGAAATCATGGTCAATGGGCCAAAAAACGTCTACATAGAGCGTCATGGTCGGCTGGAAAAGACTAATGTACACTTCCAGAATGATGAGCACGTTATGCGCGTGATTGACCGCATTGTGGCTCCCCTGGGCAGGCGTATTGACGAAAGCTCGCCTTACGTTGACGCCCGCCTTCCCGATGGCTCCCGCGTGAACGCTATCATCCCGCCGCTGGCGATCAACGGCCCTACGATTACCATACGTAAATTCTCCAAAGACCCCTTCACCGTGGACGATCTTATTCGCTTTGGCACCATAACCCCCGAAATGGCAACGTTTCTCAAGGCGTGTGTAGAAGCCAGGTTGAACATTGTGGTGTCAGGTGGCACAGGTTCGGGCAAGACTACAACGCTGAACGTCCTCTCCGGGTGGATACCCGAGGATGAGCGTATTGTGACTGTAGAGAACGCCGCCGAGCTTCAACTGCGCCAGGAGCACGTTATCACCCTTGAGTCGCGTCCCGCCAACATCGAGGGTCGCGGAGAAGTAACTATCCGCGACCTGGTGATTAACTGCCTGCGTATGCGCCCCGACCGGATAGTGGTTGGAGAGGTGCGTGGCGGTGAGGCGTTGGATATGCTCCAGGCAATGAACACAGGCC
>JADEYI010000852.1_pt1 | contig 31655 bp, 34 predicted proteins | sample 8542331 | NCBI WGS metagenome assembly JADEYI01 (sample SAMN16510988, study PRJNA670497) | mine drainage metagenome | isolation source: biofilm near Copperflume 1 | place: Germany: Marsberg coppermine Kilianstollen | collected 2018-02 | reverse complement strand
GAACCAACTTGTAGTTCCTGGGGCTCTTCGCCAGAGGTCGGATGAATGATCGAGGCTAAGCGATTGCAGTTTGGCATGCTCCCCGAATGTGCAGCTGGTCCCTGAGAGGCGGTCCCACTCGTTCCATTTGGCCACCGTCGATCACCGCCCACGACCGGGTGTCTTGGGGCGGGCACCCCCTATCGTCAAAGAACTGATCGCAGTCGGTCAACGTCGAGAAGGTGGTGTGTCGCATCGTGGACCCCAGATAAGACCCTGTGGCGTTTGACCCTGTTGCTTGCAAGCCATCGGTGCCATTGTGACTCCAATGGTGGATCGAAAGGGAGTCCGATGAGTGACACGAATGTGAACACACCACGTTCAGGTAGCAGCGCCGCTTCGAAGGGCGGGGCCGGGGGCATCTGGCTCCTTGGGTTCATCGGGGCGCTCTGCTATTACCTCCACACGCACTCTGGGACTTTCTGGCTGGTGCTCTTGGCCTTCATGAAAGCCGTGGTGTGGCCTGCATTCGTCGTCTACCACGTCTTGACCCTGAAATGACCCGACGGACAACAATCGCCCAGCATCGGGAGGGTCAATCAGTCGCCTGACTCCGAACGAGCCGCCCCACCGAGCCGGCGATGGGGCCACCAAACGATGTCCCCTGCACTCAGTGGTCGTGGCGGATCAGCATGACGGGACACGGTGCGTGGTGGGCTACGTAGTCGCTGACCGAACCACCGAGGAGTCGGCTCAACCAACCCTTGCTGGACGAGCCGACGACTAGCACGTCTGCGGTCATCTCACTAGCGATTCGGACGATGACTGCCCCTGCCTTTTCGTCGTCTGGAACCAGACGAACCTCCACCTCGCTTCCGAGCACCAAGGCGGTGCGATCGAGTGCGGCTTGGCCTTCGGTCGTTGCCTTCTTCCAATCCTTGTCCGCCTGCTTGTAGCTGATACCTGGGCCCTCTATGCCCCCAGCGTCGTTCATGGGGTCCTCATATTCGGGGATAACCGCTACGAGAATTACGTGAGCTCCGGGGCGTAGCAGGTCCATGGACCGGCGAGCCGCGTCGATCGCAGACTCGGATCCATCGGTTGCCACGAGGATGTTCATGTGTTCCTCCATTGAATCCATCGTCGACTTCCAGTGCGCGACATCATGCCTCGGACCTGCGCCCCATCTTGATTCCCCCGAGGCAGTGGTCCCTCACAATTGATCCAGTCGTCAGATTTGAGGGCGGCCAATACTATGCCTGAACCTGAGAGAACCCGTGTGGACCTCACTTTGATGTGGTCAATACTTCTACTTGATCCAACGTTGAGCCACTGGCCACCTCGATCCTGGCTGTGGTCGACGCTGAACAACTTCGGCTGACACGTGACCGGGGCGCCTCAGTCCGTCGTGGATTACGAAGATTTGCCGCCAATCCCAGCCACGCTGCCGTCCGGTTGTGCAGGTCTCAGGCGTAAGTGCATGAAGAAGGGCCCAGTCGTCAGCTCCTGGAAGGCGCTCGGATCTCGCATCTCAAGCTCCGGATTCGGCCTGGCTTCGACTAGACGATCTATGAGGAATCCCGCCTCACTGACGGCGTCGGTGGCGGCGGTCAGGGGGCGACGCCAGAAGGTGACCGTATGTGGCTCGACCCGCACCTCCGACACCTGAAGGAAAGCGAAGTAGTCCTCTGGACAATGGTTCCTCCAGTCCCACGCCGGGTGATGTACGGACATCACCACAGAGCCGGTGGGTCGGAGCACCCGGTGAAGGTCTCGCAGCGGTGCGACCCAGTCGCGCAGGTAGTGGAATACGAGCGACGCCACCACCAGGTCCAGGCTCGCATCTTCCAGGAACGTCAGCGGCTCAGCCAAATCGTGGTGATGCAGTTCCGCGCTATCGCCGACCCGTGAGCGGGCGATCTCAAGCATGGCGGCGCTGACATCGCATGCCACCACTGCAGCGCCATGGTCAACGAGCCACTCAGTTACCGGTCCGGTACCGCAGCCGACCTCCAGAACCCGCTTACCGTAGACGTCGCCGAGCAACGCTATCGTCGCAGGGCGTTCGTAGTAGCTGTTGGCGCCGCTGCTGGCATTGTGACGGTCGTACTCAACCGCCATCGCGTCATATTCCGACGCAGTACGCGCTGAGTCCGGGCTCGTCACCCCCGACAGGGTACCAAGCGGCCCCCGACGGCCCAGCCGTCTGACCACCTCCCGGCGCTTCCCCACTCGCGCCGTTGTGGGGCAGGCAGCCTCCATCTCAATAGCCAGGGCTCCCAGCGGCCGACCTCAGCTGCAACGGTTAAGAACCTGAGACGGCTCTCAGCTGGATAAGTCGAGAATCGAGCCGGCCAGGCCTGATTGTCGACCCCGAGGGCACGAACGGGTGGACCTGAGGGCCGTCGAACTTCGGAGTCCAAGCCAGTCCGCTGGCTTGGACTGGGTGTAACGGCTCAATCGCTGCCGACTGCATCCGAGTTGACGGCGGGTTGGCGTGGGACCAGGATCCCATCATGCGCGTAACCCGGGTGTTGCTGCCGATCTTCGCTGTGCTCGCGGTCCTCGCCGCCGGATGCGACTGGCCGAATATTGCGCCATTTGGCACGGCCCCCGTGCGGTACCGGGACCCGATCTTCACTGCCGTAACGGTCACAAGCAACATCAAGTACGGAAGCGCAGTCAATCTGGAGAATACGACCGTCACGCTGCAGCTCGACATGTACCAGCCGACGGGCGACAAGGTCACAGCTCGGCCGGCGATTGTTTGGGTCCACGGCGGCTCGTTCTGTTGTGGCACCAAGACGTCCCCGGAGCTCGTCGACGAGGCCACCACGTTCTCCAAGGAGGGGTATCTGAACGTCTCAATCGACTACCGGCTTGAGTCACCGGGCTGCTCGGGATCCCTCTCTAATTGCGTTCCGGCGATTCAGGAGGCCACAGCTGATGCACAGACCGCGGTCAGTTTCCTTCGAACCAACGCCGTGAAATATGGAATCGACCCAAACCGCATCGCCATTGGCGGCTCATCCGCCGGTGCGATCACTGCGTTAAACGTGGGCTATTCCTCCTCTGAGGATCCGTCGGCGAGCGTTCGGGCAGCGGTCTCGCTTTCGGGTGCGCAGGTCGCCGTCGGCACAGTCTCGGCTGGCGACGCCCCGGCCCTCGACTTCCACTGCACGACCGACCCACTGGTTCCGTATTCGTGGGCTGTCAGTACGATCAATTCGGCAAAGGCGCTGGGACTTGACGCGTTCCTTGAGTCCTGGAACGAGACTTGTCATGTGCCCTACACCGAGCACCGTCAACAAATCCTCGATCAGTCGAGGAATTTCTTGTGGTGGGAGATGGACCTTGCCCACGCGTCAACCTGAGAGGGCGCACCATGAAGGGGGCACGTTGGTTTGTAAGTGAATTGTTCGAACGGCACGCCACTCTGCTGAGTACGGTCCGCTCAAGGGCAAGGACTTGATGATTCGAATGCCGACACACTGAAGCCCGTGCCATCCTGATCACCGACTATCCGACCTCCTCTAACAACAAGGTGGCCTCGTCAGGGTCGTCGCACTCCGAGATCATCGCCTCCACCGGTTGGCGTGCCGGACGAACGCCGAACGCAATCATGGCCAACGCAGCCAGACTGAATAGGGCGCCCAGCCCAAAGACGAAGTCCAGACCGTGGACGAGTATGGCGTTCCCATGAGCAAGGGATCCTGTGCCGGCGAGGTGCCTGACACCCAGCTGAGCGTGACTCGTCACCGCGTCGAAGGCAGTCACGAGGACGGCGAGTCCCAGCGCGCCGCCGAGCTGTTGGGAGACATTGACGAGTCCGGAAGCCGCCCCAGCATCGTCTGGTGCCACCTCGGCCAACGATGCTGAAGTGAGGCTCACGAACGAGATTCCCATGCCGGCGCCGGTGAGCACCATGGAGACGACGATCTGACCGTATCCCGTTCCCGGTTGGATCCGGGTCGCGAGAAGGAGGCCCAAGGTGACAACCGTGGCACCGGCCATCATCACCATTTTCTGAGGGAACCGTCGAACCAGGACACGGCCGGTCAGCTGAGACGCCAGGAAGACCGAGGTGGGCATGGGCAGGAATGCCACGCCGGCGACGAGTGCAGAGAACCGCTGCACATCCTGGAAGAACTGGGAGAGGAAGAAGAACATCCCGTACATCCCTGCATACAAGAGGCCACGGGCGACGTTGGCCGAGCTGCGGGTGGCATGGGTAAGGAGCCGCAATGGGAGGATCGGCTCCTCGACGCGGCTCTCGTGATGCACGAAGATGCCCAGCAGAGCAATACCGACAACGAGTGAAGCGATCGTGCGGGGGCTGCCCCAGCCATTGGACCCAGCCTCGACGAGGCCGAAGACGATCCCTGTCATTCCCAGGGTCGAGGTCACAGCGCCGGCCACATCGAACCGGCCCCGATAGGCCGCCGTCTCGGCGATCACGAGCCGTCCGAGCATCCAGACGACGAGCCCGATGGGTACGTTCACGAACATGACCCAGCGCCATGACACGAGATCGGTGAGGAGCCCTCCGGCCACGAGGCCTGTTGCCCCGCCGGCAGCCGACACTGTGGTGTAGAGCCCGATGGCCCGTACCCGTGCCGGCCCCTCGGCGAATGCGGTGGTGAGAAGCGACAGCGCGGAGGGTGCAGCAAGTGCTGCGCCGATGCCTTGCACGGCGCGGGCCGCCAGCAGCATCCATCCGGTCGTGGCGATGCCTCCTACCAGTGAGCTCAGGGTAAACAGTGCGATGCCGGTGAGGAAGACCCGGCGTCGACCCAGCAGGTCACCGGCCCGTGCTCCCAAGAGCAACAGCCCGCCGAACGTCAGGATGTAGATATTGAGCACCCAGGACAGGCCGCTGGATGAGAATCCGAGACTCTGCTGAATGTGCGGGAGGGCGACGTTCACGATGGTCGTGTCGAGCACCACCATCAGCTGGGCGGTGAGGATGACGAAGAGGAGCAGGGACGGGTTCCCGAGGTTGCGCCGGAGCGCCCCCGGCGGTCCCCCTGAGGGGGTCGAGGCCGTTTGGGGGCGCGGCGCTTTGAGGAGGTTTGAGGGCATTGACTACGACCTTTCCGATGGTATCCTGGTAATCGGAAGCTTCCTCCGGTTATTATACGGAGGGTCCTTCCGTTTAGCAAATCATTTGTTCAGAAAGGCTTGATTGACGTGGCCAGGCAGCACCTTGAGGTGGACGCCCCCATTCCGGCTGGGCCTACGGAGCCGGCGGGGTCCGGTCGACCCATGCGGGCCGACGCTCGCCGTAACTACGAGCGCCTGGTCGTGGCCGCCCGAGAAGTCTTCGCCCAAGAGGGTGGAGGCGCGTCAATGGAGGCCATCGCCCGCCGGGCGGGCGTCGGCGTCGGTACCCTGTACCGCCACTTCCCCAATCGGATCGACCTGGTCGAGGCCGTCTACCGGACCGACGTCGACAATCTTGTCCACACCGCGGAGCAGGTCTCAGCAGATCTTGAGCCCTGGCCGGCGGCTGTGGCCTTCCTCGAGGCGTTCGTAAGGTACGCCCAGGGGAAGCGGACCTTCCTCAACGAGCTTCGCGAGGCCTTCGACAAGAATCCGGACCTGAGGGTGGACATGATGGACCGTATCCGGCAGGCCATGGAGCTCGTCGTGGGGCGAGCACAGCGGGCCGGGGTGATGCGGACCGACGTGGACGGGTCGGACCTGATGCAATTGGTCGGACCCATGTGCACCAACGCCACCTTGTCCGTGGATCAGAGCAAACGGTTGCTGGACACAATCCTCGACGGCCTCCACAAGGAGCCGTAGTCCAGCTGGAGTCGAAGACGCCGTCACGGCCGAGGATGCCTGCGACTGGCCGCCACGGTCCCTCAATTGTCCCATCGTCAGGCCAGCGCGTCGCGCAGGGCCTCCACTGTCTCGCCGGTGGCGCGCTTGGCGGCGTCGAAGACACTGTCGAGTCCGTAGAACCCATGAATCATGCCGTCGTACCGGGACGTCGTCACCATGACTCCGGCCCGACGAAGGCGCTCGGCGTACGCCTCCCCCTCATCGCGCAGGGGGTCGAACTCAGCTGTGACGACCAGTGCGGGCGGCAAACCCGACAGATCCTCGGCGAAGAGCGGGGAGGCGTCCGGGTGTCGGGGGTCGGCGCCTGCGAGGTAGTTGTCCATGAACCATCCGATGGTGTCGGAATCGAGCAGATAGCCGGTGCCATTTTCGGCGTGCGAGGGGAGCGAGCGCGTCATGTCGGTGCCCGGATAGATGAGAAGCTGAAAGGCGATTGGCGGCCCGCCGGCATCGCGAGCGTGGAGTGCCACCACAGCGGCGAGGTTGCCCCCGGCGCTGTCGCCGGCTACCGCCAAGCGGGCGGGGTCGCCGCCGAACTCGCTTGCATGGGCCGACACCCAACTGGTGGCGGCGTCGCAATCTTCGACTGCCGCCGGGAACCGATGCTCGGGTGCCAGCCGGTAGTCGACGCTGACCACGATGGCCGGCACCCCAGAGGCCAGCCGCTGGCAGGTGGTGTCGTGGGAGGCAATGTCGCCGATTACCCAGCCACCGCCGTGAAAGTAGACGACGACGGGTAGTGGGCGGTCGGCTTCCGGGCGGTAGATGCGCACGGGGATGTCCACGGAAGGGCCGGGCACCGACCGGTCCTCCGTGGGAACCGGATCCTCGGGTGGCCCAGCCAGGGCAGCCAGCGCGGCGAAGCCGGCCCGCGCCTCTTCGGGGGTCTGCTGCGACAGAGGCGGCGCGCCCATCGCTTCGAGCTGGTCGAGCAGCACTCGAGCTTGAGGGTCAAGGGTCATGGCAACTCCAAGCGGGTCAGGGCAGGTGTACCGAGTTACGGACAGGTTTGACGCTACCCGGGCCACTCAACCATGGCGAGGCTCACTGCGCTTTACGCCGCATGAACCAAAAGCGCGAGGTGAGCATCGGCACCTCTTCCACGACCTCGAAGCCGAGGCCGATGTAGAACCGGACGTTCTCCGGCTTGTCGGTTTCCAGCCAGGCCAGTCGTCGATGCTCGTCAAACTCGTTACAGAGAAGTCTCATGGCCGCTCTTCCCAAGCCCATACCCTGGAAACCCGGTTCAACGCCGACGGGGCCAACGTGCCAGTGGGGCTCCAGTAGGTCGTGCTCGGCCATGACCGATCCGCTGTACAAGAACCGCTCGGCATCGGTCGCGCCTGCCGAAGGTGGATCCGGAGTCCTGACTTCCACCGGCAGCATGGAGTCAATGCAACGGCCCGGTTGGACGGCGCCGGCGACGCCAAGCACACAGTTGCCGCGCCGGACACCGGCCACCCGTGCATCGCCGAGCATCCCGCCGAACGTGTTGTAGAGCATCTCCAGGCGAACGAAGGGATCGTTGGAGACCGACATGGAATTCGGGCTGCCCCTGAGCGCCCGAGCGGTGACCCCCGCCGCCTGGGAGATCTGTTCAGCGCCATCGAGCCACAGAACTTCGTAGTCGTCCACAACCCGGTTCTACCAGATCGAATCCAACTCGCTTCCGACACCGGTGTGGATTCGAACGGCTCTGTCTCCATTTGTCCCGGACGCTGGAGGCGCACCCAGTCACCGATTGCCTGGCGCCTGCAGATTGATCGGTGATGGTAGACAGATCCGATGAACTACGTCCACGTCTACAACGATGAGGATGGCCGGACAGCCTTCAGGATCGTGAGACTCCGTTTGCCAGCGCGATGTTTGCGCCACCAGCGCCGCCCCTTGACGTCTCAGACGCAGTCCCCGTCCGGGAGTTGCTGTTCATTCGATTCGCTGCCGGTTGGACGGATCCGGCGCACCCGGCTCCGGCCCGGCAATGGATGTTCGTCTTGTCCGGGCGAGGCGAGACCACGGTCGATGGTGAGACCAGGGCTTGGGGACCGGGCGACGTGTTCTTGCTGGAAGACACATCAGGTCCGGGACATGGTCCACCGTCATCGAAGATGCTGTGTTGGCCGTGGTCCGTTGCTAAAGGAATCGGATAAGGATTCATGCCGGTTCAAACTCGAGAGGCAACTGATCGGCCTGACGAACACCGGGGAGAAGTGGATGTCGACACCTTCGGGAATCCCTTCCCGCGGGGAGCAACCTCGTCGATGGGTCCTGTAGGCCTCCCGGCATTCCTAAATTAGGAGCCACTCGAGGGTTGCCCTGAGGTACGGACAGACTTATCCTCCTGGTGCCGGAAGGTTGCTTCGAGTAGTAGCTTCCGGTGCTGAGCGGGCCATCCGGCCTCCTCACTATCGGAGGGGGATGCACATGGGTCGGGGGAGTCACTCCGTGAAATTGTCCGTTGTCGCGGTTGCGGGGGTAGCGCTTGCCTTGCTCGGGGCCTCACTCGTCACTACCGGTGCCACGACCGCCTCGGGTGCCGCACGTACCGCGGAGGTGCTCTACGTAGGCACCTACAAGGGGATCACCACCCCCGCCGCCCAAACATTCTCCACGATCCAGTCCGCGGTCGATGCGGCTCGTAAGGGTGACACCATTCTGATCGCCCCGGGCGACTACCACGAGGTCGGTGACACCGGTGTCAACGCGCCGAGCCCCGCCGACCTGGCCGACGGTTGGTACGGCGGCGTCGACATCTCGACGCCAGGCCTCACCCTCCGAGGCATGGACCGCAGCTCGACGATCGTCGACGGAACCCTCCCCACGGCGAAGACGCCTTGCAGCTCTTCGCCGGCAGACCAGAACTCTCTCGGTGGCGACGGCCGCAACGGAATTCTCATCTGGAAGGCGAAGAACGTCAGCGTCGACAACCTCACGGTCTGCAACTTCATCTCCGGTTCGGGCAGTGCCGGTAACGAGGTCTGGTGGAATGGCAACGCCGGCTCCGGAACGATCGGGCTCAAGGGGTACGAAGGGAGCTACCTCACGGCGACCTCCAGCTACTTCGCCAACTCCGACCCGGCCCTCCCGACTGCGTGCTCGACGTGTGCCCTCTATGGCATCTTCGCCTCCAACTCCGCCAACGGGACACTCAATCAGCTGTACGCGAACAACTTCTCCGACTCCGGCTTCTACATCGGCGCATGCAAGCGCTCGTGCGACGCCACGGTCAACAATGCCTGGATGGAGGACAATGCCCTCGGCTACTCGGGGACCAACTCCGGAGGCTCGCTCGTCATCCAGAACTCGATTTTCGACAACAACAAGGATGGCCTGGACACCAACACCCAGCTCGCCGGCGACCCACCGCCTCCCCAGGACGGCCGGTGTCCCGGAAATAGGACGAGCCCTATCACGGGTACCACCTCCTGCTGGGTTTTCCAAAACAACCTTGTCGCCGACAACAACAACCCCAATGTCCCCGTCACCGGCTCGGCGGGCCTCGGCCCCACCGGCACCGGCATGACAATCTCCGGCGGTCGCTACGACACGGTGATGAACAACCGGTTCGTGGGCAACGGCGCTTGGGGGATTTTGTTCGTCCCGTATCCGTCCACCACCGCGTCGTCCGGGGGCAAGACCTGCACCGGCACCGGCGGGGTACTGTCGGCGCCGCCCGTTCCGAACGCCATCCAGTGCCTCTACGACCCCGAGGGCAACGCGCTGGTCAAGAACAAATTCTCCGGCAACGGGACCCTTGGCAATCCGACCAACGCCGACTATGGCAACCTCCTGATCGCCGGCCACGAACCGAGCAACTGCTTCTCGGGCAACACCCGCTGGGACTCCACATTCACCACCGCCCTCGGCCCGGCGGTGAGCGCCAACTCCGACCCCACCCTCAACCCGTCGACCTGTGGAACCAAGACGCCGAAAACCGCCCTCCTCGGGACCAACACCGACGTCAACTTGTTGGTCCAGGCCGAGTGCGACGCAGGCGTGCTGTCGGGGTGCAGTACCGGCTACCCCCAGCCGAGCGCGGTGGTGATGCATCCGGTCCCACTTTGCCGACCATGCCCAATCCGTGTGCTGGTGTGCCGGTCAACCTGTGGTGTCCCGGGGGGATTCCCGCTGCCGGAGCCAAGGGATAACTGACCGGGACCGCATCGGCGATCACAATTGCGGCTGCAAGGATGGCCAGCCCAACCAGACGAATTGGCGAATGTTCGATGTGCCTGGCACCCCAAAGTGATCTCGCCGCTGGGATTGTTTCCACCGCGATCGTGTGCCCGCTCCAGCGTGTAGGCCCCCCTACCTCCAGCTCCTCATCCCGGCCGCGATTCACCTTCTGCCCAGGGTCGTTCGCCCCGTTGGCGCCGGCCCGCGTTCGGGTGGCGGTAGCGGCTCACTCCCGTTGACCCGACCGAAAGGAGTTCAGTTGACCTGGAGGCGGCTGGCGGTGCGGTGCTCAGACCAGTGGGTGCGGTTGTTGGCGAAGTAGGGCGGGCGACTCTCGAGCACCGTCGTCTCGAGCCACAACCGCTTGAGGTGCCGAATGTGGCCGGTGGTGCGGTCATCCTCGTAGGCCGTACGACCGTGGAATACGTGGTAGTTGTTGATGAACTGCATGTCGCCCGGCAACAGGTCCATCAGGACATGGTTCTCCGGGTCGTCCGCCATCTGGACGACCGCGGTCAACGCCTCCTTCTGCACGTCGGTGAGACGGGGAGTCTCCGGGTGGCGTTGCGAAGCGAAGATGTGGGGCGGAATACAGCGAACGAACAGTCGGTCTTCCCACTCGGTGAAGACAGGGACCAGGTAGTAGGGCTTACCGCCGTCCGCCTGCTCGCCCCGGAAGTCGTTCGGGAGGTGGTCGTAGAGCGCGGCGGCAAGGTCAGGTCGCTCCGACACCAGCTGATTGTGGATGCGCACCGAATTGGCCACGGCGGACAATCCACCGCGGCGACCGTTCTCGAGGCACATGAGGCCGACGAGGTCGGAACCGTCGCAGTGGAAGGGCAGGGCGATACCACCGAGCTCGTTGCCGCGCGCCGTCGGATCGTCGATGCCCTTGTTCTGGTCGGTGACGTCCCCGAGCACGTGGCCGTATTTGTTCTGGGCCCATGGCAACCCCAGGTGGGTGCCGATGCCCCAGTAGAGGATCTCCATCTCCACCTGCGTGTAGGCCCGGCGGTCGAGGCCGCGCAGTCGGACGAACCCTCTCCCGTTGATGAGTTCGTCCTCAATGCCAAGCAGGCGGCCATGCAGGGTCGGGAGCGGAAAGTCGTCGCACCCGAGAGCGAGCACGTCGTCGGATATCGCCACGGCGTGGCGCAGTGCGGCATCGAGCTCGGCCTGCTCGGTGTCGTCGAATCGCTCGGTCCAGAGCTCCTCGTCCGCGACATCGGTCGACGTCCACTCGCACTGGACCTCGAGGATTCGGGGGGTGGCGCTCATGGCGATGCCCCCTCTCGTGGCTGCGGCTTTTCACCGCGGACGAAGCGGCCGGGGAGAGAACCGGTGGGCCGGCCGTCGGCGTAGGTCTTGACGCCTGACACGATGGTGTGCAGGTACCCATGTGCACCTTGGACAAGGCGCTTGCCGCCGGCGGGGAGGTCGTGCACCATGAGCGGCGGCATGAGGTTCAGGTTCTCGAAGTCGATGACGTTGACGTCGGCCTTGTAGCCGGGTGCGAGCAGCCCACGATCGAGTAGGCCTACGGCCTCGGCCGTGGCTCGGCTCTGGCGCTGGACCAGGAACGGAAGGGCAAAGGTCGTGCCTCGCTCCCGGTCGCGCCCCCAGTGGGTGAGCAAGGACGTCGGGAAACTTGCGTCGCAGATGGTGCCGACATGGGCGCCGCCGTCGCTGAGGCCCGGGACCGTGTGCGGGTGAGCGAGCATCTCTGCAGCCGCGTCGAGGTTGCCGTCGAAGTAGTTCAAGAAGGGCAGGTAGAGCAGGGCGCGACCCTCATCGCCCAACAGGAGGTCGATGTAGAGGTCGTGGGCGTCGAGGCCGGACCGTTGGGCCCTGGCCACGATGCTGGCATCGGGCCGTGGCTCGTAGTCGGGGGGGGTCGCCCAGCTCGAAAATATGCTCGAGCGGGAACGGCAGGTGCCTCTCCCTCACTTCAGCCCCCAGCCGCTGGCGGCATTCGGTGCCGGAGAGGATCCGGGCCTGGTCGGCCAGCGGGAGCTCGGCGATGGCCTGATACGAAGGCGTCCGGCTCAGCGGGTTGAGGGAGCCCTGCAGGCCGAGCAGTATCCCGACAGCGCGGGCCGCCACCTGGGCCCGCATGGCGAGACCCTCGGCCTGGGCGGTATCGAGTAGGTCGAGCCGCGAGCGGTAGCCGAGACCGGGGGCCGCTTGGGCCAGCGACATAGACAGGGGCCGACCCGACGCCCGCATCATCTCGAGCAGCGTCTCCCCCTCGACGTCGCCGTCAGAGAAGTCGGAGACCACCTGCAGCACGCCGCGCCCCGTCTCGCCAATGGCCCGGGCGATGCCCACCAGCTCCTCTCGGGCCGCAGTCAGCGTCGGGGTCGGTGCACCCCGGCTGGTCCGATGGTTCAACGTGCGGGAAGTCGTGAAGCCGAGGGCGCCGGCGCGGATGCCCTCGGCCGTCAGGCGACCCATCTCCGCGATCTCTTCGGGTGACGCGGGCTCGCGATCGGCACCCCGCTGCCCCATCACGTAGAGACGCACGGGCCCGTGGCACACCTGGGCGGCGATATCGATGTCATAGCGACGGCGCTCGAGGGCGTCGAGATAGTCGGCGATGGTCTCCCACTCCCACGACAGGCCCTCGTGGAGCACGGTGCCGGGCAGATCCTCCACCCCTTCCATGAGCTCGACCAGCGTCTCGCGGTCGTCCGGGCGCACCGGGGCGAAGCCGACGCCGCAGTTCCCACTCACCACCGTGGTGACGCCGTGGCCAGACGACGGTTGCAGCCGTTCATCCCACGTGGCCTGGCCGTCGTAGTGGGTATGGATGTCGACGAAACCGGGGGCGACAAGGGCTCCATCGGCGTCGATTTCGCGCTGGCCCTTGGCCCCGACCGTGCCGACCTCCACGATGTGACCTCCGGCGATGGCGACATCCGCCGTGCGAGGTGCCGAACGGGTCCCGTCGATGACGGTGCCGGATCTGATGACGAGATCGAGCGGCATCCTGCCTCCCCTAGCAATTGACACTCATGAGTGTCATTCATGTTATGCCTTCGAAGGTCTGATTCGGCTATGCCGCTACGGCGCATCGGTCGCTACAGCGTCCAACTCACGAATCGCTTGGCGGAGTTCCTCCACTCGGTCTCGACCAAGCAATTTCGCCCAATCTCGCTCCATCCTGTAGGAACCTTCGACCATGATCCTCTCGACGTCGCGTCCTCGCTCGGTCAGGCGGAGCACCGTTCCGCGGCCGTCGAGGGGTGCCGGGACCCGATCGAGGTACTTGTCGCGTTCAAGCCTGGCCAGAATGTGGTTCATGGCCTGCTTGGTCATGTTCGTCCGAGCCGCGAGCTCCGTTGGACGGGCGCCGTCAGGTCCCGGGCTCTGAAAGACGTACATGTGGACCGCAGTCAGGGTTGGATGGCCAGCGGCTTGCAGTTCGGCGAGCAGCTGCCGACGAATGTCGAGGTGGAGGCTCCGAACGAGGGTGGTTAGCAAGGGCGTGTCCATTGACATGGTCGTAAAGTTCCTATACGTTGTAGTAGTATAATTGGTTTACCTCTTTGAAGGTGAGAACCATGGTCGCAACGGACCAGCTCGTGGTCGGCTGCATCGATGCCATCGCCGAGAAGGACCCCCGGGGAGCTGTTCGGGAGGTTCTCGAACGGGCTGTGGCGAGCCGAAGACTCGTGGACGCTTTCGGCAATCCAGCCGCAGGTCTGAATGTCCTGCACAACGCCCCGGACCTCACGGTTCTCAACGTGGTCTGGCCGCCGCTCTTCTCGCTCTATCCCCACGACCATCGCATGTGGGCTGCAGTCTGCATCTACAGCGGCCGTGAAGACAACGCGTTCTACACCCGTCGAGACGAAACAATCGTCAGCTCGGGCGGCAAGGAGCTCCTGGAGGGTGACGTGCAGCTGCTCGGGGACGACGTCATCCACGCTGTGCACAATCCAGCCCGTACGTACACGGGGGCCATTCACGTGTACGGGGGCGACTTCATTGCCAAGCCTCGAAGCCAGTGGGATGCCGAGACACTTGAGGAGCAGCCCTACGACCTCTCGACCGTCCGTCGAGAGTTCGAAATGGCAGAGAGTCGGTTCAAAGCACACAGGACTGACTCAGGACATCCGTGACCCGACCAGTTCAGTGACCCAAAACGTACACGGTGGACGTTGCCCTCACCTGCTCCACAACGCCGGACATGAGCGCAGGAATATGCGCCCACAGGAGAAATGACCTTCACCGGCCAGTCTGCCCGACGACTGCTTCAGTCCCAGCGCTTGTGGCTCAGAACATTCGGGGTCTCAGCCGATTGAGCTGAAGATAGGCAAGTCACACCACAGCTGATGCAGGTGAGGTCACCGTTGGGTGCTGTCAGGCCAGATCTGAAGTCATCGGATCAGGATTCATGCCGGTTCAAACTCGAGAGGCAACTGATCGGCTTGACGAATACCGGGGGAGAAGTGGATGTCGACGCCTTCGGGAATCCGATAGTCGGGGATGCGGGCGTGCAGCTCTTCGAGGGTCACCCGCAGCTCCAGCCGAGCAAGGTGGGCGCCGAGGCACGAATGATTGCTTCCCCCGAACGCGACATGGCGATTGGGGTCACGCAGAAAATCGACATCGGGGTCCGGAAATTCGGACTCGTCATCATTGGCTGCTCCGATCGCCAGCATGACGGCATCGCCGGCCTGCAGCTGGACCCCGCCGATCTCAACGTCCTCCTTGACTGACCGCGGGATGGCCATCACCGGAGTCAGCCATCTCAGGAGCTCCTCGACCGCCGCAGGAATAATCGACGGATCATTCACAATTTGGTGGCGGTGTTGGGGATGGGTGGCCAGGAAGGCGACCATGCAGTCGAGAGTGGCCGTCACGGTGTCGAGGCCACCGAGCAACAACAGGTGGCTGATGCCGAGGAGTTCGGCTTCGCTCAAGGGTTCGTCATCGATCGACGAGTGAACGATTCGAGACAGCAGACTGTCCGAGGGCTCGAGCCGGCAGCGGGCAATGAGGTCACGAAAGTACTCGCTGATCTCGTGGGCCACCTCGATACGAATGCGTTCCGCGCCTTCGAAATCGCCCGGTTCCACTGAAGGCCTGATCGAATCATCCCGCCAGCGCAGAAAGAGAGGGAGATCGTCAGCGGGCAATCCCATGAGCGCCATGAAGAGCTCGGATGGCAAAGGCGTCGCGATCTCCTCGTGGAAGTCGCATTTCCCCCGGGGAGCGACCTCGTCGATGAGTCCTCTGACGATTCGCCGTACTTCGGGTTCCAATTGTCGGATCTCCCGGGGAACAAACTGTGGGCTCAACAGACGCCGGTACTTCGTGTGCTCAGGGGGATCGAACTCGAGGGGGATGAGTGGCTGGTCACCAAGGTTGAGGCTGCCTCCGGCCGAGGTGAAGTACTCGGGGTGACGGAGCGCCCAGTTCACGTCGTCATAGCGAGAAATGACGACTACGTTCCTATCCCCCATGGCGGTACGAGCCACTGGACACTCTTGACGGATGCGGCGATAGGCAGCGTGGGGGTCATCGGCGACGGACGGTGCAAAGAGGGCATTTGCGGCTTCGCTTTCCGCGGTACTGGACATAGGATCTCCTGCTCCGTGAGCCTCAGATGACACCATAGGACTTCGGCCTTGGAGCGTCTAGCTGTGCTGACTGGATTTGTTCCTGTCCGGTCGAGTGTGGCGGGCGTCGTGATGGAGCCGCTACAAGGGGAGTGGATTGCTGAGCACTCCCTTGCCGGGCAGCCTGCCGGAGAGGGTGCGGATGAAGTCCAGTGCGTCGATCTCGACGCGCTCACCGGCGACGCCCTGGGTGAACTTCCCGCCGGCGGGGCCATCGAGGACCAGCTCGAATGGCTGGCCGTGGATGCGGGCCCATTCCGCCACGATGTCAGCGACAAGGCGGCCGTCGTGATCGGTGGTGAGCTGCATCGGGCGGCCGATGGCTGCGTGGACATCTATGCGGTGGGCCCAGACGTCCCGGGTGAAGCCGACGTCGAGCAGGTATTTGAGGGGTGCCCATCCGATCGGCGGACCGAATGGCAGGGGGATGTAGCGGGCCGGAGGCGGCGTGCGCCACCGGCCCTTGACTGCCTTCGGGCCCACCGCAGCGACCTGCGCCACGAGCTCGTCGTTCGAGAGGTGGGTGCGCTCCCGAATCTGCAGCTCGTTCATGCCGTCGACCCAGTGGTGTGAATCGATCTCCTTGTTGAGGGGCATGCCTCGTCTCAACTGGTGGACGAACACCCGGAATGACGCCTGGGCATCGCCCGATCCGAGGACATGGAGCACCATCTTGTGGGCGTCCCAACCGGTGCAATCGGTGGGCGTTCTCCACTCCTCAGACGTGAGGGACGCGACCAGGTCGGCGAAGCGTCTGAACTCCTCCTCGGCCAACACCTTGGCCTCGGGACGGGTGATCGGGTTTGCCATCATGACTGTCTGCTCCTTTCGAGCGCGTCGTCGACATAGAGATCGACAAGACGGTTGAGGTGACGGATCCAACGGTTGCCGCCTGGGTCATTGCTCAGCTGCGCCTCCATCAAGCCGGCGACCATGGCCACGATGCAGTCGATGTCGCCCTGTTTGGTGATACCAACCTCATTGATCACTTTGTAGGCCCGTGCCAAGACTTCCTCGGCGAGGACGTAGGACGTCGGTGAGGGTGTGAATCCCGGTATGTGACGTTCGAAGAGCAGCTCATAGCGCGCTGGGTCCTCGAGTGCGAACGCGACGAACTCGGCAAAGAACTTCTTGAGCGCAGCACGAGGATCTCGAGGGAGCTTGACCAGGTCGAGCTGTTGAATGAGTCGCCGATTGCCGTCGGCGAACATGGCGTCATACAGCGCCAGCTTCGAGTCGAAGTAGGCGTAGAGCGACGGTTGGCGCATCCCAACCTCGCGGGCCAGGGCGTGCAACGACACCCCAGCGATCCCGTGCTCCCGGGCGAGCTTCCACGCCGAATCGACGATTGCAGCCACCTTTGCCTCGCGTCGCGGCATGAGCTTGCCCGTCGCTAGCCGAGGGTCAGCACTCGCGGGTTTGCCTATCACCGATAGTCAGATTATCTATTGATGATAGGTAAGTCAAGAGGTATCGAGCCCAGAATTCGGCAATCCGGTCTATTGGCTTCGAGCCAGCATGCCTAGACGCCGCCAAACTTCCCGGTTGGTTGGGGAGGACGATGATGGACGCACGCAACAGGACCCGACCCGGGTCTCGGCGTATGTCGATCGCGCATTAGATCTCTCGAGCAAGCTGTCGGCATCGCTCTGTTAATTTGCCATCATGACTGAGCACGTCGTAGTTCTCGGAGCGGGCTTCGGCGGGCTCGAGCTCGTTACCGGAATTTCCGAGGCGATCCCCGACAAGGTGCGCATCACCCTCATCGACAAGAGCGGTGCCTTCATGTTCGGCTTCTCGAAGCTCGATGTGATGTTCGGGCGCCGCCAGGCATCCGAAGTGTGGAACGCCTACCGAGGCATCGACAAGCCGGGGGTTGAGTTCCGCCAGGAGACGGTCACGGCGATCGATCCCAAGAGTCGCCGAGTGGTCACCGACGTCGCCACCTACGACGCCGATATCCTCGTCGTGGCATTGGGAGCCGACTATGACGTGGCGGCGACGCCGGGACTCGCGGAAGATGGAGTCGAGTTCTACTCCTTCGCCGGCGCTGAGCTGGCCCGGGATGCGCTTGCTGCCTTCAAAGGTGGCGGCGTCGTCGTGGGTGTCCTCGGTCCGTTCTTCAAATGCCCCGGAGCGCCGGTCGAGACCGCCCTACTCGTGGACAACTACCTTGCTCAGCGCGGACTGCGTGAATCGTCGACCATACATCTCGTCAATCCGATGCCGGCACCCATTCCGATCTCGCAGAGAACGTCCTCAGCGCTGGTAGCCATCCTCGAGGAGCATGGTATCGAGTACTGGCCCGGGTCGAAGGTGGCCCGTCTCGATCCTGAGCACCACGTCGCCCATGTGGACGATGGGCGCGAGCTGCCCTACGACCTCTTCCTGGGCATCCCGGTGCATTGCGCCCCCGAGGTCGTCGTCGCGTCCGAACTTGCCGAGGACGGGTGGATCCCGGTTGATCCGGCCACCTTTGCTACGAAGTTCCCCAACGTCTACGCAATCGGCGACGTGACGAGCGCACCGGTGCCACGCGCCGGGGGGATCGCCGAGGGTGAGGCGGCGACGGTCGCCAAAGTCCTCATTGCCAAACTCACAAACGACAGCGACCCCGTGCCCTACGACGGGGTGGCGGGGTGCTACGTGGAGCTGGGCGACGACCTCGTGGGGCGCATCGATGTCAACTTCTTGTCGTACGACACCCCGGTGGCAAAGTTCACCGCTCCAAGTGCTGCGCTGTCGGAGGAGAAGCACGAGTGGGAGTCCACGCGGGTCCGTCGGTGGTTCGGACCGATCACCTCCTAAATTTAAGTAGTGACCTGGGGCCCTGGATTCCTCAGACCAGCCGATGACGGCGGCGAGATTGCATCGGCTCAGGCAACCGCGGCGAGGCCCGCGGGGCTGGGCAGATTGCACCTCAGCTGATGTAGCTGAGAACACCCGAAGGCCGTTCCCGGTGACTCGGCGACGGGTGGTTACGTCAGCGTGGATAGCCCTCCATCAACGGCCAGGATCTGGCCGGTGATGTAGCTGGCTTCGTCGGAAAGCAGGAAAACGACCGCGTCGGCGACCTCCAAAGCGGTGCCTTGGCGGCCCAGCGGGACGCGAGTCTTGCCGCGGCTTGGCCGTCCGGCCGTCGCCAATCGTCCAAGGGGTGTGTCGATGAGCCCGGGTGCGACGACATTGACCCGACCGCCTTGTTGAGCTGCCTCCCTCGCGGCCTGCCGCATCAGCCCGAGCTGCGCAGCTTTTGAGGCGTCGTAGGTCGGGATGCCGCTGCCCGGCCGCAGGCCTGCGATCGATGAGATGAGGACGGTCGAGGAACCCTCACTCATCAGCGGGAGAGCTGCTCTGAGCGTGAGAAAGTTCGAGCGCAGGTTCACATCGAAGACAGTGTCCCAGTCCGAGAGGGAAGTGCCTTGCAGGCCGATGCCCACACCGATCCCGACGTTGAGCACGAGCGCGTCCAAGCCGCCGAGAACGTCGACGGCCCACGCTACGGCTGTCTCACACGCGTCGGGGTCGGCGGCGTCTGAGACAAGGGCGTAGCTGGCGACGCCAGCCTCGCCCGCCATGTCGACAGTTACTTGTGCGGCGTCGCCGTCGATGTCGGTGACCGCGACCGCAGCACCATGTCGGGCGCCAGCGACGGCGATGGCTCGACCGTTGCCCATTGGTGCGTCTTGGTCGTCAGTGTGGCGGGTGCCGCCGCCTACGACGAGCAGTCGACGACCCGCGAGTCGCGCGGTCAGGACTGCTCCTGACGCGGAGCACGGCGCCGACCGACGACGCCGTCGGGCCAGCCGGGAACGGAGGGCTCGAGGGCGACGCCGATGCTGTTGAGCATTCCGGAGACCAGCCGATAGAACCCGGCAAGCACAAGCAGCTCAAGCAGCTCAGCGTCAGTCCACCGCGTTCTCAGCGCCTGCCATGTGGCTTACGAAACGATATTCTCATCGCAGAGCTCATCGACAAGCGTCACGAGCGCGGCGTCGTCGGCGTTCCACTGGCCGGAACCCGAGTCGGCCAGCCGAGCGATCTCATCTTCGGTGAGGCCTCCCTTGCGACCGATGCGCGTGTGCTGACCGAACTCATATTCCGAGCCGGAGCGGAAGCCGGTACGCAAGATCACAATTTCTCGCTCCCGGACCGGAAGGACCCCGCCGCCCAGCAGGTGCCCGCCCAACTCAAAGAACCCCTTGGACAGTGCTTCGTTGTGTGCGAGAGTCCGAAAAATGTTGAGTTGACGAGTCGCGCCCTCGTCGGCCGGAAGCGGATCGATCCGTGGACGTGCTGGTTCTCCGATCATGCCCACCTCTCGTGGCCGAGCCCAAAGTGGAAACTGCGGTCCTTCGACGGCGCAGGCTCGAAATCAGTACACAACTCGTAGACGCAAAGTGCAAACTGGGTTCATGAGCAGAGTGAGAAGGAATATCGAGATAGAGGACGACTATCTGCAGGTGATCATGAGGTGGGCATCAGGGAACTCAGGTTCCACGATCTCAGGCACTCCGGACTCACGTGGTCTGCCGCGACGGGAGCCAGCATTGCCGAGTTGATGCGACGGGCGGGCCATGCCTCGCAGACGGCGGCGATGCGATATCAACATGCGACTGACGACCGCGATCGCGTGCTTGCTCACGCATTGGCCGACCTAGCCAGTCGCGCTGGAGAGCAACCGGTACGTAGCCCGACGGACGCTAAGAGTTGACGCCCGCCAGTGAGCCGCCGGTGGGGAGGTCAACTACCCGTCTTTAGCCCTTCTGCAATGCCCTCAACATCGACCGACGATGCTGCTACTTCCCAGACCAGATCGAATGCCTCGTTGTCGGTGAGAGTCGGATTCAGTCCGTTGAGATCGAGGAAAACGACAGTTGCCAGCCAGGCGAGCCTCTTGTTCCCATCGACCAATGCGTGATTGTTCACCAGCGAATGGAGGAAGGCAGCGGCCTTGACTGTGATGGTCGGGTATGCATCCTCGCCAAACGCGCTCGAACGGGGTCTTGCCGTCGCTGAATCGAGGAGGCCGATATCTCGCACCGGGCCGATGCCGAGTGCCCGGACTAGTCCGAGGATGTCGTCGAGGTTCAGATATTCGACATCCTTCATTCGGTACCGAGGCGCTCAAGTACATCACCCCAGCGCTCGATCATCTTGCGTGAGGACTGCTCGACTCTCTCGCCATGGCCAGCACGCTCGTATCGCTCGAGTACGGCTCGACGGATGATCTCCTGGCGCGAGATTCCCTCCGCTTCGGCGAGCGCGGTCAGCGCTTCCTCGAGTAGTTCATCTGTTCGGACGGTAAGTGCCATAGTGTAATGATACCAGTCTGATACCAAGGCAGCAGATAACGAAGATCAAGCCTCAGCCTGAACTGCCGTGCCGACCTGCATCGATCGACTCGCCCATGTGGGTGTTCCCACACGATACGTATTCCAGTATCATGGCGTTATGGATGGAAGGTCAGTTGCGAGCAGGCAGGTGCGGGACATCCGCCGGCGGACTTCATTGTCTCAGCGTGCCCTAGCCGCAAAGGCCGGCGTTCCCCAGCCAACCATCGCGGAGATAGAAGCCGGTCGGCGAGAGCCCTCGATCACTCTCCTCAGCCGCTTGGCTGAGGCAGCAGGCTACGAGTTGAAGCTGGAACTTGAGCTGCTGCTTCCCCGGAGTGCCGTCGCCACTGCGAACCGGGTTCGTGACCGCTTGATCGGGGCTGAAGGCGAAGGATGGTCGCCCGCGCTGCGCGAGGACGCCGCCCTACGGGCGGTCATCGACTTCAAGAACGCACTCTCCTCCTCTACTGTCGCCGACTTCACTCGCCTCGTCGACGCGCCGCCGAACCTGACTGGTGACACGCGTTGGGACGCGTTCATCGCCGCCGTGGTCGAAGACGAATCGGCGACGCATGCCGTGGCGCCTCCTCGTTGGACCAACGAGAAGACGCGGTTCACTCGACCGTTCTGGTATCTCTCCGAGAACAGAGCACTGCATGCGTGGGAATTGGCAACGGCCCCGGGCGCATTCGTCCGCCACGGCGTGCTGGCGGCCAAGGAAGAACTGGAGAGTGTCTGATGGATCGGGACGAGATTGAAGGGGCGCTTCGAGAACTCGCGGAAGAGTTGGATCGGAGAGGCGTGGTCGCACGGATATACCTTGTTGGCGGTGCGGCCATGGTGCTGGCATATGAATCGAGGTTCTCGACAGACGATGTCGACGCGTCTGGCTATCCGACCGAAGACGTACTGGCCGTAGCCGCAGAGGTGGCTGAACGCCGTGGATTGCAGCCGGACTGGCTTGACGAGTCTGTGAAGGTGTACTTTCCCGTAGCCACTGGGCCGGAGTGGCGACCTGTATTCAAGGTAGGAAGCGTTGAAGTGGTCGTAGCCGACGAGCGAACGCTATTGGCTATGAAGTTACGTGCAAGTAGGGGAAGGCGAGACGAGGCTGACATCCAGTTTCTGCTCAACAAGTGCCAGATCACTTCGGTCGAAGATGCTCTGTTGCTCTACGTGGAGTACTTTCCCGAGGACGGGCTCCCCCCTCGGGCGATGCCAATGCTTCGCCATGCTCTAGCCGTTCAGGGCACCGAACGGTAGTACTTCGGCGTCCGACTCTGTCTGCGTCGATAGATTCCTCAGCTTGAACAGCTGCGGGCGCGCCGCCCTCTGCTGTATCCGACAACGGAGCTGCGGATTGGCATCACCTATCAGTGTGCCCCTGCGCCAATCCGTTCCGGAGCAGGCTTGGCGTAGCGGCCGACGACGTGACCGGGGATGGTCAAATGGTGACGAGATCGAGGCGGCCATCGAGGCGCCGGAGATCATCAGGATCCGACGTAATCACTCTCGCTCCCCGATCGCGCCCAGCGACGGCCACGGAAGCGTCAACGACGTCGGTGGTGTTGGTCACACCGCACAGCTGTCCTGCTGCTCGGGCCTGGCGGTCATCGAGGACGAGCACTTCGCACAGCGGAGAGCCGATGAGTCGAGCCAGCCTGGTCTGACGGCTGCCGTCTCTCCACGCCTGGGCAACTACCCCGGCGGGCACGAGAAGCGGGTCGTGATGCTCGAGGGCTCGGGTGATAATCGCGACGACCCTTCGGTCGTTCCGCTCGAATCCGATGAGTGCCCCGGTGTCGAGGATTGCCGCACTCACCGGCCAAGCGCCCGATCTGCTGCCTTCCGCTCAGGCGCCGTAAGCGGGCCACCCGACTCGGCCAGCATCTCCTCGAGCAACGACGCCAGGTCGTCTAGTTTCGCCTGCTCCTCCAAGGCTCGAGCCACATAGGAGCTCACGCTGGAAGAGCGTCCCTCAGCCACGGCGCGTTGCGCTTGCTCAACGAGCTCCGCAGGAAGGCTCACAGCGATCTTGGTAGTGGTCATACCAGCGATCATACCATTCGAGTCGCAGTTACTGACCGTCCCGAATCGGTCTCCCTGCCGATCGGTCTCAGCCTGAGCAGCTGAGGACGTGGCCGCCGGGGCCTCCCCGGCGCGAGTGCCCGACCTGAAGGAGGTCGATCCTCAGCTGAGAGGCGACGACGGCCGACCCTCATCTAGGCTCCGCTGGCATGGCGCTCTGGGACAACGAACTCGAGGCGCTTCGGCCGAAGCTCCGAGAAGAGGCGGCGACGTTCATCGCGTCCGTGCCCTGGCAGGAGACCGCCACGGCGACCCTGTCTCTCGAGGAGCGGGTCGCTGCGCACCGCAAGGTGAGTCTTGGCGGTCCCCCGTCCGACCGGGCGGTGGATCGTACAATTGAGGGGCCTGCCGGGCCGATCCGGCTGCGTGTGTTCAAGCATGAACAGCCAGAGGGTTTACTCCTTCACATCCATGGCGGCGCATGGATGGCGGGCTCACCCGAGATGATGGACCTGCTGCACGAGGTGATTGTCGACAAGTGCAATGTCTCGGTCGTAAGCGTCGACTATCGGCTGGCGCCTGAGCACCCATATCCCGCGGGCCCAGATGACTGCGAGGCCGCTGCTTGCTGGCTCCTCGAACACGGCTTAGAAGAGTTCGGCTCTGATCGGCTTCTGATCGCAGGCGAATCCGCCGGCGCGCATCTCGCCGCCGTCACACTGCTCCGAATGAGGGACAAACACCAGGCCGCGGATCGCTTTCTTGGCGCCAACCTTGTGTTTGGAGCGTACGACCTTTCTCGTACGCCTAGTCAGCGCGGCGTAGGGATCACTCCTGGAACCGACATACTCGATGGCACGGGATTTCCGCTCGACCTCTACCTGCCAGGAATGTCCGAAGAGGAGCGCCGCGACCCCGACATATCACCGCTCTACGCGGACCTTGCCGGAATGCCGGGTGCGCTCTTCTCGGTAGGTAGCAATGACCACCTTCTCGATGACACGCTCTTCATGGCGGCACGCTGGGAGGCTGCGGCCAATCGGAGTGAACTGCTCGTGTATCCGGACACCCCGCACGGATGCATCGCCTTACCCTCGGTCGCCGCTCACTTCTTTCCGCGGCTCTTCGAGTTCCTTGGCAAATGTCTCAATACGTAGGTATGCCTGTCACCTCCTTCGAAGGTCACCGCTGAATTGGAGCATTCAATCCGCTCACATGGTCCTTGGTCCAAGAGGCTGGAGTCTCAGCTTTCACCGGCTGAAGACAAAGCTGAGCTCAATCCTGCGCGCTGAGGTTGCATCTCGGTCATTCGGCTATAACACCGTGCGGCAAGAGGTCGATCGTATGGGACTAGAAGATGGCGATCGGATTCACCGGAGAAGCTGTGCCCCGGTGCAGCACAAGCGGCGCAATCGCAAGGAGGAAGGTCCAGCGTCCGGCAGCAATGCATGCCACAGCTAGCTCATCGAGATCGAGATTGTCCAGAAGATGAACGCCCATCGCCACGATGGCCACGGTGTGAATCGGCATGGGGACAGCGTCGACGCGGGACGGCTGTACATCAGAGACACCGTCACTACCCAGCACGGCCACCTCGCGCTCGTGTAGCCACGTCAAACAGGAGGCGTCTAGGCCAGCCAGGCCGTCACTCGGAGACCAGGGGCCGTGGGTCTCTCGCCATCGCCAGCGCCCGGTCCGCACGAGTAGGGCGTCCCCGCTCTGTATGGTGACGCCCGTTGTTCTTTCAGCCGATTCCAAGTCCTCGGGGAAGATGGGCTCTCCTGGCTCGAGTGCGTCTACGCCCCGGATGGCGGGCACGTCGACCAGGACCCCCCTGGTGATGATTCCGGACCGGAGGTGGTGGATTCCGAGTTTGGCTGCGCCGTGAGCAGTAACTGTCTCGGCTGCGTAGCCGTTGTACAGCTTTCCTTCATAGAAGATGTGACAGAGCGCGTCGATGTGGCTGGTTGAGTAGCCATGCGGGGCAAGAGCGAAATAGTCGGCCCCGTAGCCCTCAGTTGCCGTCCCGATCATGTGGTGGACAACTGGCGTGGGGTTGTCCGGACCTGATTGGGTGGGTAGGGGACGAGCACAAGACACGGTCTGGCCCGACAGCACGGCTGATGCCGCGGCTGCCGTTACCTCCGCCGTAATGAAATTCAGGGTCCCGAGTTGGTCGTTCGGTCCCCATCGACTCCAGTTGGAAAGTCGTTCGTGGAGACTCTGGACCTCATCTGTGCTCATGGGCTCTCGCGGCACGACGATAGAGTACCGGGGACCAGTGTCCGTTTGGTGGGTGAACGGTCGAACTGTGGCTTGGAAGAGTGCGGCTGCTCCGCGGGAGAGGTGCCTCGCCCCTCATCTCTCCTTCGCCGGTCCGCCGTCTCCCTTTCCGTCGCCGTCGGCCGTCGGCGGACTGCCCTGCTCAGCGGTCGGCAGTAGGAAGATCTTTGGCGAACTCGATGAACGGCGCCGGCGGCAGGTACTCGGCCGGGATGTCCTCTGGGTGCTGATAGAAGTCGACGTCGAAGACATTGGATACACCGGGCGACTCGACGATGCCACTGAGTCCGGCGTCCATACCAGCCAGGAAGGCGTGCCTCCCATCGGTGGCACCTGAGGCGAGCGACTCGTAGATGTCTTTAGTGACCCGGGCAGTGAGGCTGTAGGTGCACCCGTCAGTCGTCCCCCCGACGCGGCGACCGATCATGCAGTGCCGTTTGCCATCGTCGATGGCGTAGACAGCCGCATCACCAGCGCCGACACAAGCCCGGATGCGGTCCGGATGCCCAAAGAGGTGGGGCCATTGCTCATGCCGCCGGTCCTTCATAGCCCAAAGCGGGCTCGGGGGAATCACACCTTCCGGCTCCTCCTCCTCGAGGGGAGTTGCGTTGGTTGGGGCAGTCACAGGAAAGGTCGATGCGGCGGTCTCCGGAGTGAAGTGGAGCTGTCCGTCCTCCCTGGACTGGAATGTCCCGACATCTCGTGGGTCTTCTCTATCAGCCATCGCTGGTTCCTCTCGTCGGGAGGTCGCACAATTGGGTGCCACCCAGGTCCGAAGTTTGCTGCCGTGCCACGATCGTGGTGCCACTCTGCCGGAGATACCGTCGCCGGTGGGTCCGAGGGTACCCCGACGTCGTCACCTACCGTGACCCGAGCAGCAACTCAGTCACCAGCTGGTCGAGTCGTTCGTGACCATAGCCAGTTCCAGCGAGCTTGTCCTCGGAGTAGGTACTGGCAACGTTCCGCAACGCAGCCAAGGCATCGACACCAAGGCCGCCTTCGGAGGTCGGCTCATTGATGTCCTGCCGACGAGCGGTCTCCAGGGCCCTCGTAATGTCCGCGTCGGCATGGAATCGGTGAACCTTCTCGCGGAGGATGAGGTATGTCCGCATGCAGCCGAGGGCAAAATCCCAGATGCCGTCGTAGTCCTCGGTACGGTAGGGGTGGGCGTCGAAATGGCGCATGCCTGTCCAACCGGCATCTTCGAGCACCATCACCGTATAGAAGGCGTCCCGGATGCCCTCAGATCCGAAGCGGAAGTCCTGGTCGAACTTCCCGATGCGCTGGGCATTGAGGTCGATGTGGAACAGCTTGTCGTGCCACAAGGTCTGCGCCACGGCGTGTGAGAACGAGAGCCCACTCATCGTCTCATGAGCGAACTCCGGGTTCAGGCCGACCATCTCCGGCCACTCCAGTTCGTTGATGAAGGCCAGGGCATGTCCGACCGTGGGCAGCAGGATGTCGCCGCGGGGTTCATTGGGCTTGGGTTCGAGGGCGAAGCGCAGGTCATAGTGCCGGTCGCGAACGTAGGCGCAGCAGAGATTGACGGCCTCGGCGTAGCGGTCGAGAGCACCGCGCACATCCTTGGCGGCATCGGATTCGACGCCCTCGCGTCCACCCCACAGGACGAAGGTGGTTGCCCCCAACTCCGCACCTAGGTCAATAGCGTCGAAGGTCTTGGCCACCGCCATGCGGCGCACGACAGGATCGTTGGCTGTGAAGGCGCCCTCCTTGAACAGGGGTCGGGAGAACAGATTGACCGTAGCCATTGGTACCTTGAGTCCGGTGACGTCGAGAGCCTGTCGGAAGCGCTTGAGGATGGCTTCACGATCGGAGGGCGACGTGCCCCAGGGAACCAGGTCGTTGTCGTGAAGACTCACGCCGTAGACACCGAGGCTGGCGAGACGGTGGACCGTATCGACGGGGTCGAGGGGCGACCGGGTCTCGTGGCCGAACGGATCGCGTCCCGGGTTGCCGACGGTCCAGAGGCCGAAGGTGAAGTGGTCTTCGGGAGTTGGTTCCAAGGATTCGGACATCGGAATAACCCCTTCCACTCGAGAATGGTTCAGCGAAGCGATCGAGCTTGTCTTGACACTACCGAGCTTCCTGCGGAACTTGCCGGTGGCACCGCTGTGGTCGGCGGGCGACTACTCGCGAGCGCCGAGACTTAGCCTCTGGCCTCAGCAAATCTACGCCGGACTTCCCCAGACGTCGCCGAGCTGGTTCCCGGGGCAGCGGTCTCGCCTTCTCGCAGATCCCAAGCCTCAGCGACTTCTGTGGGACCCGATCCGGTGGCGAGGACGGCAGCTTGCACCGCTGCTCCGGCCGAGACGATCTCGTTGTCGTACGGGATGGTGACGGGCCGGCTGGCCAACGTAGCCAGAATCTGGCGGTAGGCCGAGGAGCGGGCTCCGCCGCCCAGCAGGACCAGCCGCCCCGTCCGAGTGGGGACGCCCGCGGCCTCGAGGGCGTCGAGTCCCTCCAGCAGGCTGCACACGACCCCCTCGAAGGCGGCCCGAGCCAGGAGCTCGCGGCTCACGTCGGACCGGATACCCTCCAGGGTTCCGGTCGCATTGGGACGGTTCGGGGTTCGTTCCCCGACCAGATAGGGCACGAGTACCAGGCCGTCGCACCCCGAGGGAGCGGCGAGGGCCAGATCGTCGAGTCCGGAATGGTCCACGGAGAGCAGTCGGCTGATGGCCGCCGTGACGAGCGTGGCGTTGAGTGTGCAGACCAGAGGCAGGTACCGACCGGTGGCGTCGGCGAAGCCCGCGATGGCTCCCGTCGGGTCTTGAACCGGCTGCTCGCTTGGAGCGAAGACCGTACCGGAGGTGCCGACGGAGATAGCGACTTCCCCCGGTCGCAGTCCGGTCCCGAGGGCCCCGGCCATGTTGTCGCCGGTACCGGCCGCTACGGGCGTACCGACCGGCAGGCCGAGTGTGTTGGCGGCCTCGGCGGTAAGTGAACCAGCCTGATCCCACGGGCCGAGAACCGTCGGCAGGGCGCCGGCCCAATCCTTATCGCTGTCGACCAGCTCGAGTAGGTCGATCCGGTACCTGTCTCCTCTCGGGGACCAATACCCGGTGCCGGAGGCGTCGCCGCGGTCGGTGACGAACCGATTAGTCAGGCAGTGGGTGAGCCAGTCGTGCGGCAACAGGACGTGACCGATCCTGGCGAACGTGTCGGGCTCGCACCGACGGAGCCAACTGAGCTTGGCAATGGTGAAGGCCGGTACTGGGACACTCCCACAGGCTTCGGCCCACTTGGTAGCGCCAAGTCGGGCCACGAGTCGGTCGGAGTCTTCGGCTGCCTCGGTGTCGTTCCACAGTTTGGCGGGGCGGAGCACCTCACCCTGACCATCGAGAACCACCAGTCCGTGCTGTTGTGCGGCGACCGCCACCGCGACCACGTCGGAGGCCCTCCCACCAGGTCCTGCCGACGCTAAGGCTGCCGCCATCGCAGTGGCGAGCGCGGCCCACCAGTCGTCCGGAGCTTGTTCGCTCCGAGGAGGACCGGCAATCGGGTGAGCAGCCCGTCCCGCACCGATTACCTTCCCGGTGCCGAGATCGCGTAGTTCTACCTTCGTCGACTGAGTGGACGAATCGACCCCGGCCACCAACGGCATGCTGGTGACGCTACAGCGCGCTCAGGCCGGGGCCGGAACCAACCCGTTGGCTCGGGCTACAGCGCCGATCCACGAGGCGCTGGGCTTGGGGCGACGGGCGAATGTCTTCGGGTCGACACTGTGGAGCCCGAACTTGGGCCTGAATCCAAGTGACCACTCGAAGTTGTCCAGCAAGCTCCAGACGAAATACCCGCGTATGTCCACGCCGTCATCGAGTGCGCGCCGCACCCCTCGCAAGACCTCGGAGATGTAAGTGATGCGCTCCGTATCGTTGTCGGTAGCGATCCCGCTCTCGGTCAGGAGCACCGGTATCCCGGTGATTGCCGCGGCACGTCGGGCGCAGTGCTCGACCCCCTGCGGCCAGTACTCATAGCCCATTTGGGTCAGAGGTACTCCCGGCTCATTGGGAGCCTGGCCTTCCGGTCCGAAGTGAACCCGCGAATAGCACTGGACGCCCATGAAGTCGTCGCCCGTGGTAGCCCGCATGAACCGGTCCTCGAGGACCTCCTGGGCAGCGGCGAGGATGTCCTCTCCACCCGGGTCAGCCACCATCTCGTCCATGGACAACGTCAGACCCACGGGAAACTTGCCCGGACCTGACCGCAAGGCATCCACCGCCAGTCGATGCGCCTTCACCATGGCATCGTTGACCGCAAGATGACGGACAAAATCGTCCTTCACCCCGGGTGGCGAGGACCCTAGGGCATAGCCCATGACCCCGATGAGGTTGATCTCGTTGATCGTGCAGGCCCATCCGATGAGGTCACCGAAGTGGCTCCCCACCCGGGCGACGAACCGAGCGAAGACCTCGGGCGCATCGCTCGCTTCCCACCCCCCGCGTGCGGTCAGCCATGTCGGGGTCGTGAAGTGATGGAAGGTCACGACGGGCACGATATTTCGCTCACGACAAGCGGCACAGATGCGGCGATAGTGGTCGAGGGCGGCGAGAGAGAACTCTCCCTCCGCTGGTTCGATGCGACTCCATTCGAGGGAGAACCGGTAGGCGCCGAGTCCCATGCCGGCGACGAGCTCGACGTCCTCGGGCCACCGGTGCAGCGAATCGCATCCGTCCACACTCGACTCAGTGCAGCCTGAGTCTGGATTGTGCTCCCATGCCCACCAGTCGTTGTTGACGTTGCCACCCTCGATCTGATGGGCAGCAGTAGCAGTTCCCCATAGAAACCCCTCGGGGAAGCTCATCTCTGGGGTTACCGGGTCGTTGACGCTCACGGCAGATGACCCTATCCCCTTGGTTCCTCCGCGTGGCTCGGCGGTTCCGGGATTGGGCAGGCCATTCGCTCACATGGTCATTTTGGTCTAAGAGGCTGCAGTCTCAGCTTCATAGGCTGAGGCAGCGATTTACCCTCGTACAGTCGCACCTGTGGCACCCTCCTAGGGTGCCACTTTCCGAATCTGTTCCCAGACGTATCCACAATTGAGACGCGCGATCTCTTTGCGCTCTACCGATCGATTCTGAGAGAACTCAAGATCCGCGAGGTCGTGCGGACTGAGAACGCACCTACTGGAGACTACGCCGAGTATCTCGTTGCCAGGGCTTTAGGCGGAGTATTGGCGACGAATTCGGAGAAGAGTTGGGATGTGCAGGTGCCGAATGGAGACCGGCTACAAGTCAAGGCCCGGGTCGTGTCGGACCCTCCTCGAGCCGGCCAGCGGCAACTGTCACCGTTCCGCTCGTTCGAGTTCGATGCCGCTGTAATCGTGCTGCTTAGAGAGGACGACTATGACATTTGGCGCGCCGTGATGGTGCCGACAGCAATCATCGAATCACACTCAGCGTTCAGATCTCATGTCAATGGCCACGTCCTTTTCGCCACTACGGAAATCCTTGATCACCCCTTGGCCGTCGATCTGACCGACCGCCTACGGGGGCCCGCGTCTGAACCACGAACGGCTTGAACGGTGACATCAGCCTCCGTAGCTGGGGTCTCGAATCTCGGCCTGTGTATGGTGCTCACATCCGGTGATCACCAATACCATCACGAGCATGCATCGAATCGTTAATCGCGGTAGGCGGCGACCTCGCTGCGGGTAAGACTGATCAGGTTGCCGAGTGCGATATTGACGTCGACCAGGTGGAGGCCCCACGTAGGGCCGAGTGTCTGTCCCACGATTGTCCGTGGATCGCCCGCATTGATAGGGGCGCTCACTTGCAGCCATGTCGCCCCGCCATTTGAGAGGCACTGGCCCGAATAGAGATCCGGCTCGGTTACCCACGGTGTCGGAAGCGCCGGAGGCATGACACCGGATAGCCCACCGAGACCTTTGGCTGACGACCTAGTCGGGAAGTAGGGAGTCAGGGGGGTGACCCCACCGGAGGGGTTGGCTGGATTGACGCACAGAACTTGTAGCCCAACATTTGACGCATTGCCGGATAGTTGACTGACTCCGGAACCTGGCCTGCCGAAGAGAGAGTTGGGCGGGGGCGCCTGGTCGAAACTCGAATATGCAATTATGCAGCCCGTCTGCGCATTGGTCGTGCAGGCCGGAATGTGCTGGAAGCTACCCCCGAGGGTCCGGCCCACTGGGACCGTCACATTCCCTCCCAGAATGATGGCCGACACCAGGTGCTGGCGCACGGCAGGGTTGTTGTCAATTTCCTTCTGCAACAGCTTGATGAGCATCGAAGCGCCTTGTGAATGGCCAATGAGGATGAAGCCTCGGCCTCGGTTGTAGTGGGCTAGTGCGGTGACATTCAAATAGCGCGCGATTGATGGACGGTCTCGAGGGCCA
>JADEYI010000851.1_pt1 | contig 31680 bp, 14 predicted proteins | sample 8542331 | NCBI WGS metagenome assembly JADEYI01 (sample SAMN16510988, study PRJNA670497) | mine drainage metagenome | isolation source: biofilm near Copperflume 1 | place: Germany: Marsberg coppermine Kilianstollen | collected 2018-02 | reverse complement strand
CCGCACCTATGTCCAAACCTGCACCAATACCGACCATCGCACCGATATCAGGCAGCATGGGTGAACCTGCCGGAGTGGTAATCGAGCGAGAGCTCAACCGGAAAGAGATGGTTTGGCTTCTACCCAGGTTGTTAGCTGTTGGTGAGAACTCAGCGAAACGAGCCCGACGAAAAGATGTTGACATTGTCTCTTTCCAAATGACGGCCACCGGCTCCGACGGGATGACTACCACTGGCGTGCAGGCACTGATGGGGGATATGGCGAATGGCGCACCATATCCATTTGAGAGGCCAAAGATTCTCGGTAAAAGAATCCTCCACCTGGAAGTTCCTGACCTTGCCGACTATACCCTGCCAGAGACACTTCTTCTGGAGCGACAGGTGCTGGGATTCGGCCTGAGTTGCAACGAGATGGAAGTATACGGTGAGGCTTTGAAGGAGCAAGGGATAAAGGTCAGCAGAGAATTATCGCGGTTCGCGGACCGGGAGGTAACGGTGGCTGGCGTAATAGTAGCTGGCCGTAGGCACCTGGCCAAAGATGGTAACTGGATGCTCTTCTTGACTTTGCAGGATAGCTATGGCCTGATTGAGGTTGTATTGTTCTCAAGCGCCTACGATCAAAGTAAAAGAGTGCTAGCCGATGGCGGACATGGTCCTTATTTAGTTCGAGGGAAGGTGCAGTTTTCCGGCAAGGGGCGAGGTATAAGTATACAGCTTCCGGCAGACTTGACGCCTGCATCAGCACAGGTTATGAAATTGCAGCCCGTGGTAATAGCCGATGAAGTGAGGGCGCTAAGAGACAATGCTACACTCTCCCCGAACTAGCATTCTCCAGTTAGCAGACGAACAAAAGATTCGCTCTCTTGTGATCAACTGCCTCATATCCCGGTGGGAGCCACAACGATGAAGACACGTAACGGCGGCCCCTGGGAGGACACGTCGCTTTCCAGCGCTGCGATGTTGTCGCACAAGTGGTCCGGGTCGTAGACGAAGCAGACGAGCGTCTTGCAGTCGGGGTGCGTCCGGTACCGCTCCTTGTCAATGATGAGTTGGTTCGTGATTTCCCTCTGATCCAGCTTTCGGCTCTTGGTACGCGTCACCTTCGTCTCGATAATGACCTGCTCGCGCTTCAGTAGGAAATCCGTCCGGGAGGCATTGCCAGCGTAGCTCGGAGTCCACTCCTCCGCCCTCACATCGTCGAAATGGAGCCGAAGAAGGGCATGCAGGACATCTTGGACGTCATATTCATCCTCGATATAAATCGTAGGCCGTTGCTTGTGCCGCTTCTGGAGCTGTAGCGCGAAAAGGTGGAACCGCGAACACAAGGTTCTCACCAGTTCCACTGCGTCCCGGCCGTCCCGTCCTACCAGCCAGTAACGCTCAATGCTGGTTCCAATGAAGCGCTCGACCAATTGACTTAGCGCAACGTAAACAACGGCGGCGCGTCCTACATCGAAAAGCGGTAGCGGGGTGAGCGCCGTCTGGAACAGCAGCGCCTCCTGGTGTTCCCGATCATGCCCACCCAGCCCTACAGCCTCCAGTAAGTCTGGGTGGGCAAGGTGCAGCCAGACGAGGAGCGCCAAGTCATCGAGACCACACTCCTGCGCCCTCGGCACCCGCGGCAGACGCCACTTAATGCCGAGGGCGTGTGCGGCGTTGGCTCCGAGGAGTTGCGCCCACAACTCGGCTTCATTTAGGTGTTCGGCCCCTTGCTCCAGGACATTCAGCAACCATTGGTGATGGTCCGGGTCGGCTTGTTTGGAGGCCGCGAGTCCCAGGCAAATACCCAGCAGATCAAGTGGCCGGTAGAAGAACGATTCGCGGTCGCGCGGGAAGGGCTGGCGGGTGGTCAGGCGCCCCAGCCCCGCCGCCCAACTTGTCTGCAGATCTAGATCAGCCCTATGTGCGTCCAGGAGGTAGCCAGCCGCAGCGAGAACCGGGCCCTCGCCTAGGCGACGCCGGTAGGCATCTGAGAGCCCAATCCCAGCTACGTCGAAAGGCAGCTCGGCCCCGACTGCCGAGAAGACGTGCAGGGCGAAGCCACTGTCTGGCGAGGGCCATTGCCATTGGGTGACCAGCATCTCGCTGAGGCTGGCGAGTTGTTGGCCATAGCTCAGCCGCAATGCGTCGCTCACAGGAACCACCGACTCGCGCGGAGCTTGATGTTGAGTGTAGCCGGCGACCAATCGCCCACATTCCTGAGACGGGCGAGCAATCCAGCGATCAACTCGGAGTAATAAACGCTCACCGGACGATTCGCAGGCAGGGTCGAGCGCCACGAGAGCGAAGTGAACTTCAGAACCTGCTCGCTGAGATACGCCAGGTCGCGGTATGTGGACTCCTTGTGCAGCCGGATCAGCAGTGGGCGCGGGAGTGAGGAGTCGGCCCGCTTCATGAGCCCGGGGCCGTTCGTAGCCAGCAGCCGAGTGTAGCGTCCCTGCTGGACGATGGTGCCGCGCTCTGGGACATACTGCCCCTTGGTCACGTTGTTCCGCGTCGTCCCTCGCTGTGCCTTGTCGAGCACCGCGAACGGGTGGTCTTCGGAGATCGTCAGGAACGCAAACTCGACGTTCTGCTCGTCTCCCACCTCGCGCACGCACTCAGCCACGAGATCGGCGATCTCAATCTTGCGCAACGGCTTGAAGGAGTGGAAGACGATCCGCACAGTTTCGCCGGGCTGCCAGCCGTTACGTGCCTTGATGTCGCGCAAAACGGACGTCGTCTCGTGACGCAGCACCTCCGGATACTCACCATACGAGCACTCTCGCGAGACGTGGCCCAGCAAATAGTTGCCGTCACCGCGGAAGACGGTGGTGATCCCTACGAACCGCTGGCGCTTCTCTACCCGGCTGCCCGACAGCTCCACCGTGCCGAGGCCGATAATCAGTTCATCACTTATCGTCAGGTCGTGGTCCACCGTCCATGGGGTACCGCCCATCTTGGCGTAGAGCGCGATGGCGATGTTCTGAAGTGTGAATTGTAGCGGATACTGCGCCTGTGTGATAGTCGAGAACCGTACCTCCTGGACGGGTACACCAGCCATCAGCAACAGCGCTTTGCTTTGCAGGTAGGGACTCTCGACGTCGGGCAAGTCTGCATGCTCGTCTAGGATCACGACGATAGCTGCATCCAAAGGCGCGGTTGAGTTGGCGAGGAACTCTTCCGCAGCCTGCCGGTACGCTGCCCCCGGATTTCCCTTCGTCGTCGCAAGCCACGGGATCTTATGCACCACGAACTTCGGGTTGATCAAGCCGAAGGTCTTTCCGAAGCCGGCGGAGTAGCGTGACCTGCCCTGCATCGGGATGCCATCGCGCAGGTAGCGGACGAATGTCTCGACCTTGCCCTGGACGGTGTCGGGGCACAGCACCAAGATCCGCGGTGACTTCTTGGGGAATGTGTCGCGACTAAACGGGCCGAACTTCTCGATCCCATCCCACGGGTACTGGCTTCGCTTTGTGCGGGCGGGGTCGAAGCAGTACTCCACGGGTGGAGCGGCCACGACCGACTGGTAGTCCGGCGTATTGGTAACGGTGATGCGGCCGCCGATTTTGCACTCCAGTCCTGGGGCTAGGCTCAAGGGGGACTTCTGCTGAAGGAAGTCACCCATCTTCGCCAGCAACCCCTCGAGGGCTGGGGCGGTGAAGAACCGCGCTTCCTCCTTCTGGCGCGCCTCGTCGAAGCGCTGGTACTGCGGGCCGAGCAAGACTTTCAGGCAGCGCGCGAATGAGGCCTTCGAGCCTTCAAGCCACACCTCCTCAATAGGTATGCGCGTTGTCTCGTCGAACGATTCCGAGAGGTAGACCATGTCATCCGCCACCCGAGCTACCCGGCCTACTGCGCGGCGCTGGTCCGGCCCAGGCTCCCGCCGCACTACGTACAGCCCGCCGAGGTCCACCCCGGCTCCTGCCAGTGCTTCAAGCGACGCGAGGATCTCCCAGCGCATGTGTACCTGCATGAACAGCCCGATGAAGGCGTCGCCGTCTTGCAGTTCCATCAGACGAGCGTCGAGTTCAAATTTCGGACGGATCTTGAAACGTTCTAGTAGCGGTGATGGACTACTGAGTTGGGGTTTGACCTGGCTCACGAGTTCGTCCTTGCGGCCCAGGAACGAGAAGGGCCGGCGGCGGAAGGCCTTGTACTCGGGGAACCGATGCGGTAGGACATCGGCGATGCGGGCCGCGAGCAATCTCAGATGCTGATCGGTCGACAGCTCCACCTGCTCACCGAACCGTGGGGCGCCGTCCACACGCGGCAGTCCGAGCACTACTCCGTCGTCCCAGTACAAGAACCAGGCGTCTCCAAGCTGCTCTTTCAGTTCCCGCAGCTTGTCACTATCAGGCAGGCACTGCTGATGCGCAGTGAAGGTAGTGGCTGAGAACTCCAGCCGGAATCCGTTAAACTCTATCATCCCTTTGACATCCATTCTCTCGCGGTACACCGCGCCGAAGATCGCCCGCGACAAGCTACGACCTTGGGCCACGGGCCCGCACGGTCCACAGTAACATCGGGCACCGCACGCAGGTAGTGAATTATGCGAACTACAAAGTCCCCCAGATCCATATGCACCTTGAGGAGTTCCGCGACCCGCTCCCGCTCATCATCCAACAGCAGGCGCAAGTTTATAGCCTCGTACCCAGGAGTGTCGAGGTCTAGTGGCCCGTGTAGTCGCTCAAGAAGTTCGTCTGTCGTTTGTGGCACCAGTGTACTCCATCTAGTGGAGACGTCCCATGTGTCTCCGGCAGAGTTCGTTTCCCGCTCTTCGTATTCAGTGCATTTAATCCTAATCCGGCCCGGGGCTGTTTTCCATAGTAGCGCCGTGTCCTGCGTCGAAGGTGTGGGCTACGTGGCCGGGGCAGAGGAAGCATTCGCTATCCATGCTACGACTCCAGCTTGGAAAAAAGGACGACCCATCTGTCGAGCGTCACCTGGTCGCCGCCCACCGGGTCCTTGGGACCGAGAAGCCGCTCTTTCGCCTTGCGTGCCACCTCGACCTTCCAGCCGTTGGGCAGGTGCACCCCGGACTTGGCAGCAAATGCTTCTACCTGCGGCAGGATCGGCATACCCGCCGCTACTACCTCGTCGAAGTCCTCCTCTATCCCCAGCCGCCTTAGGTACTTAGCGATAACATCAGCCAGGAAACCTATGGGGAACAGGTCCTCCATTTCGCTGTCGGCCAGCGCGGTTATTTCCTCTACCATGGTAACGTGGTTACACGCACCGCTATAGAGGTCGTCCTGTAGACCCTTAGCAGTGTTGCGCCCGTCGGCGTCGGAGTCAAGCAACACGTGCGGCAACTGCTCGCTGGACGAAGCCAATATTGCAGCTATGGCACGGATACTTCTCGTACCCTTTGCGGGTACGAACACCATCTCTGCCGAAGGGTGGAATAGTCCCTTCCGGATCAAGTATGTCTTAATGCCGCTCATATACACTTGATCCGACTGCCCCTCAACTACGACCGGCTCACAACCCAACAGTAAGGTGTCGGACACGCGTAAACCGATGGCGGCATGCACGGGGTAGATGGAGTGGACTTGCTCTGGGTTGACGTCCGCCGAACGAAGATCCGACGATACAGCCGTTGCCCCCACCTTGTCCACGTACACCGCCTTCACGCGGTCGAGGTGGTCGGGGTCAACGAGGAAGGGCGAGTGGGTCGTATAAAGTAGTTGGTTGGTGCTGGCCAGGCTCTGGAAGAACAGCGACAGGTCGCGCTGCGCGATGGGGTGGAGGGACAATCCCGGTTCGTCCAAGAGCAAAATAGCCCCCTTGTGCCCCTCTGCGCTCTCGACGAGAAATACCAGGTAGAAGCTCAAGAACCATTGCAACCCCGTGCTGCGCCCCTCTAGTTCGATCTCTTCGGGGCGCTTATCGTCGGACACCCATATCCTGAAATGGTTGCCGTCGGCCTGGAAGCGGAAACGGTAATCACCTTGCTTCCACCAGTTCCTGAAGCGGTCGGTCAAGCTGGTCCCGGCACTTTGCAGCAGGATCTCACGCTCAGTCTTCTTCCTGGCAGTAGCCGCGATCTGCTCCTCTGTGGGGCGGCCCTGTTGGGTGTCGAGGTCTCGGCCTAGCTCCAGTATCTCTTGTGGCTTGAGGTTGACAAAGTCGAATAGCACCTTGAGGGTGCGCGCCTTTGCCTGCTCACGTAGACCGAGGTCGGTGCGACTCATGTTCTCGATAACGTGGGGCAGGTATATCTCCGAGTCGAGGTTGCCGTAGTTGGAGTAGTACACGAAGGGCGGCATGTTGTCTAGCACCAGCTGGCGAGCATCGGCGTTCTCCTGCGGGTGTGGTTTTGAGATCGCGCCGAGGAGAGCGTCCACCTCATCCTGAAGCGCACCGTAGCGTGGCTCGATAGTGGACCGCTTGTTGGCAGTGGAGGTGTCTACCGCTACGAGCGTTGCGGCTACCGCCTGCAGGGCTTTCGCAGTCAGTTCGTCCACCTGTGGGTCGAGTTCGGTAAGAGCCTTATTAACGGCTGCGAGCATCTCCGCCTTCAACCCTTCCTCGCTTTTACCCGCTTGAAGCTCCTCGATCTCCGTCCGCGCGCTGACCAGCAGACTGACCACCGCCTCCTTATGGGTGGCGCGGGCAGGAGCAGCCTCGGGGAAACCCACTCGGTATTTGCCGCCGAAATCGCGCGATACCTCGGCCACTCGCACGTCGTCCACTTCAGCTTCGGTGAGCGTGGCAACCTGCTTGGCTAGTGCGTCGTCGAGTTCGAAGCGGGCCGTTATGAACACCGGCTTCTCCTTCATGGCCCGTATTTCATTGTAGCGCTTACGTGGGTAGTCCTGGATTGCGTCTATCTCGCCATCCTTGGCGGGCTTGAGCTTCCATAGAGGCACCAGCAGGTTGGTCTTGCCAGATTCGTTGGTGCCTATCAGGGCAGTTATCTCATCGGTTTCGATCCAGCCGCTATCTACGACCGAGCGGAAGTTCCTAATCCGAAAGCTTGTGAGTTTCATAGCCATCTACCTCAATTGTTCCTACGTGTTCTGTTGGTCCGACCCACCCATACTACTCGCTAGCTCCTGCACACTTCACAGGCTGCCTCATAGTCCCACTCGTGAACGACCAGCAATCTCGACCATTCCAGTTTGCATTATTTGCACTATGCAGTTTACACCTGAGGGGCCGGTATTGTCAACTAAGATGTGCAGACTTTGGTGTATAATGTTGGCACGATGAGTTGCTTGCTGGAGCGGCCCAGGCTCGTGTCGGTATGAGTGCCACTTCAACATAGACAAGGATTAGAAGCCATGGCAGCAGAGGCATTTGGCAAGAGGGTGCGTGAGCGACGAGACCAAGAGGGTCTCAGCCAAGAGGAGTTGGCAGAGAGAGTTGGGATTTCCAGGAATTACTTGTCCCAGATCGAGCGAGGACAAGCAAACAACATTTCTTGGCAGCTGATGGAGCGTCTTGCTTCAACGCTTGGAATGAGGCTTGAAGTGGAGCAGGAACTAGGCGAAGACATCTCTATGGATAGATTACCACCAGGCTTAGCCGAGTTCGTGGAGAGTGCCGACCTGCCTCCTGACGACGTAAGGATGCTCTCTCAATTGCAGTATAGGGGCCACAAACCCACAACAGCACAGCAGTGGCGACTCCTTTACAACATCATCAAAGCCGCCATCGAATCGCAGGTTCCAACTTCAGAGAACAAAGTGTGAAGGGTGAAAGGAGGAGGGTGAGTGCTTCCGCCGTTGGAAAGGCACCCCGGACGCATCTTCATCGAGCGCTACGGGCCGGTTCGATACGAGAGCGACGTTATCCGTTATGCGGACTTTCTGAGAGAGGAAGCAAGGATCGGCGATGATCCTCCCGTGGATCTATCACGTATACACAGCCACTTCAGCATCCCCGTCCCCATCCTAACCTCACTACCCGGCCAGCAAGGTATCTTGGTAGATGGTGATGCAGGGTTGATCATGCTCGATGAAGACGATCCTGTGGCCCGACAACGCTTTTCACACAGCCATGAGTTGATGGAGATATTATTCGCCGCGCACGATGGCTTGGTTCCCCACGAGCATTGGCGACGCAGGTTTGGGGAGCAAGAGAAGGAGCGCCTTTGCGAGTTAGGAGCGGCCCACCTCCTCATGCCTATCTCTTCCCTTTTGCCACGCCTCCCAGACAGGGGAATAGGTCTGGACCTGGGGTCGGAGCTTGCAGGACTTCATGAGACTTCGTTTCTTGCGACCCTTTACCACATGACGAGGCTGGGGCCGGGTGCCCATATCCTGGCGCTGTGGAGGCGGTGCCTCAAACCTGTGCAGGAACGGATGGTGCCGTCAGAATTGCAGCCATCTCTGTTCGGGGATGAATACGATCTTACTCCCCCGAAAAAACTCAGGGTCTGGTGGTCCACGTCTACATACGACCAGAAGGATTTCTTCCTCCCGAGGCATAAGTCTGTGCTGGATGGATCGTTGATAGCTGATGCATACAAAACTGGCACTGGCCTGATTGGGTCGGAAATAGTAGATTTCGGTAAGGTGATGGCGCGCTGCGTCGTGGAGGCGAAGCGAGTTACAATCGGCGGCGAACTGTGTATCGTGTCGCTGATCCATCTCCCCGACGATCGTGGCTGCGCGGTATTGGACAAAGTTCTTGGCCTGCAAAAAGTGTGAGGATGTGGAAACGTCTTTCAGGGCGACCTTCCCTGGCTGATGCCGTCACGTTTGATGTAATTCAACTAGGCTGACCAGGCAAAGAGACGTGTCGCAGCGTCACGATACGATATGCTCGAAGCAGACCAAACGAAGCTCTTCGCGCCTCAGTTGAGGATTTGGCGCTGTTGGACTAATTTCCGTTTCGATTGTGGCACCAACTGTGTCCTTTAGATCGGTAAGTAGCACCCACGGATCACCACCCAGTTCCACTCGCCGGTACAAGTCCTTCAGCCGCTTCAGCTGCGCCCTACCCGCGGGCCTACGCAGACCTTCCAGCACACCTTTCACCTCCGCTCTGCTCAGTTGCGGATTGTTCATCTGAGCTTGCAGCCAGGTGCGCAGCGTTGACTGCACAGGATCGAGCTTGCGAGGGGCTGCTTCCACGGCTGCCTGCGCTTTCACCGAGTCGAGGATATGGGTGATCACCTTCTCCTGTACTTCGAATACGTCCAGGTCGCCTGTGATACGCTGTGTATCAGGCGAGCAGCGTATCAGGTCGGCGATCACCAGGCGGTTGTCGGCGATCTGGCCAGTGGCCGCATCGTAGTAGCGCCAGAAGTGCTGCCGCCCGCCTGTCTTGGCGTCGGGCGCGGTGAAGTAGAAGAAGAGGCCCTTCGCACCCTCCTTGTACCTACCTGAGTGTATGCCGTCGGGCAGTTGCTCCAGAATGCTCTGAGCGCCCGACTCCAACAGCTTGCGAAGCTCCTGTTGGAGGAACTCGGGGCTGGCAAGCTCACTGAAGCGCTCCTGCTCCTCTATCACCGATCCGTCCTCTTCGCTGATGCGCCGCAGGGTGTTGAAGTTGCGCGGGTTCACCGCCTCACCCAGCACGCTGGCATCGAGCAGCCCCGTCTCGTTGATGCTCTCTATCTTGGCGCTGAGGCTCTCCACCAGCTTGAGGAGGCGCTCCAAGCCCTCGTCAGGGAACATGTTATAGATCCAGATCTCATCGTACTGCGAGCCTATCCGGTCTATACGCCCGGCGCGCTGCACCATCCTGGTGGGGTTCCAATGGAGATCGTAATTTACCAGCAGGCCGCAGTCCTGAAGGTTCTGGCCTTCGGACAGCACGTCTGTAGAAACAAGCACCTGTATCTCCCGCTCTGTGCCCGCGATCTCCGGCTTGTTGTTCGAGCGAGGAGAGAACGCCTGTATGAGTGAGATCCGGTCATGAGGGGACGCGCCGCTATCCATCCTGCGGATGCGAGGGTTGTCCACTCGACGGCGCCACTCTACTGCTGAGGGACTGTCACTGCCCAGCTCGCGGAAGAGATAGCGAGCGGTGTCTTTGTAGTAGGTGAACAAGAGCACCTTCTGGTTGCGTAGCACGCCGCCCAGGAGCCACTTGAGCTTCTGGAGCTTGGCATCACGCTCAGCAGTTATATCCCCAATCTCACTCCAGATCGCCTCGAGTATCTCCACGTCATGCTGCAAGGCACGGTGCAGCCTCTTCAGGTCGTACTCGGTGGGGTTGAGTTGAGGAAGCTCATCCAGGAGGGTCCTGGCCTCGGTGCTCGCGTCCAACTCGTCAGATACCGAGCGAGGAGTGGCATCGTCCTCGGTGTCCTCGCTCGACAAGAAACGCGCAGCCTTCTCAAACGTGCGGCTGTCTAGCAACTTGCCATCCAGCAGGTAATCCTCGTAGGTCTTGATATAGGAGAGCGCCCGCCTGATGCTGATGCGGAAGGCATCCACGCTCGACTCAAATCGCTTCAGATAGCGGCTCTTGAAGATGCCCACCAGCGCCTCTTCTCGCCCAAGCTCAAACTCGTCGCGAGCCGACTCTATCTTCTTGTACTGCTCAAGGTCATAGTGGGGCAGTTGCAATTGGTCTATGCCAGCTACCACCTTCTCGTATATCCCCTCGTATGTGGCTTCGAGGTCGTAGCGCACCGTGCGCAGCTGCCGCTCGGGCCACTTGACAGCTTCTCCGAGGATAGTGGCGCTCGGGTAGGCCGCCCTGATGAAGGGCCGGGTACGGCGTATTACCACTTCTTCCAGCAGGTTGAAGAGAGCTGCGGTGCTTGCCCGATCGTTACGCTGGCGATTAGCTAGATCGAAGTAACGCTTGAGATCGCCTATGCCTGCCGAGGCGAAGTACTGCCGGTCGTTGCCGGTGAAGAGCACGAACTGGTTATAAAGGTCATAGATGGAGTTGTTAACAGGTGTGGCGGTGAGTAGGATCACTTTCTTGCGCTCGCCGCTGCGGCCTCTGCCTCTCATGCCGGTGATGGCCGTCTCCAAGCTCTCATAGCGTCGGGTGTCGTGATTGCGGAAGTTGTGCGACTCATCAATCAGGAACACATCCGTGTCGGCGTACTCTTGTGGATCAAAGTTGCCGTTGCCTTGCCCCAACATCTCCTGCGACACTACCTCAGCTGCAATGGTGGCACCTGCCAGCTCGCGCCGCCACATCTCGCGCAGCGACGCTGGGCAGACCACCACAGCCTTCATGCGCTGGTGGTAGGCGTAGTCCTCCAACAGCTTTTTGCCTATCCACGTTTTGCCCATACCGACCGAGTCGGCGATCATGACCCCGTCGTACTTGGCAAGTATGCGGCGGGCCTTATTGACAGCGTCCTCCTGAAACTCGGCCAGTTCCACCGCCGAGCGAGTGCCTGGCGCCACATCATCGCCCAAGTCGTCACGGAAATACTCATAGATGGCCTTGAGGTAGACCTCGTAGGGAGTGTACTCTTTGCGCCCGAACTTGGACTCGTCGAGCAGTTCTATTAGCTCGCTTTTGAAGTCACGAGCGACCGCCCACTGCCGTTCGTACCAATCAACCAAGTCTAGTATGGCGCGCGCTCCCACCTCGCTCTTGAGGATGCGCCGACTAACCTGGGAGATAGCTTCGTTTGCGCGGGCCTCGCCCAGGCGCTCGGCTGCCGCCCTGGCATGGGGATCGTCCAGTTCCTCGGGGTCGAGCAGCGTCTTATGCGCAAGATTTAACTCGCGGTTGGTTCGCAGGCCCGGCCCCGTAAAGTTGCTGGAGCCTACTATGCCGATCAGCGGCAGGAAGCGGTCGAATAGCGAGAGTTGGCCGCCCCTATCGCCGTAGAAGAGATAAGCCTTGGCGTGCAGGAAACCGTTCTCGTACAGGCGCACAGCCGTTTCCTCGCGGCCCAGGAAGGCTATCAGGTCCTCCACGAGACGCAGAGTAGCCTCGGTGAAAGGCGCGGCCTCTAGGTCGCCTTTGAACGCGCCAGCAAGAGACCGCCTCTGCGGATCAAGCCCTACGTCTTTGCCCACCTGCGGCTCGAAGCCGAGGAGGAGACGGAAGTTGCGCAGCTTCTCGAGGTTCTCCCGCAGTTCACGATAGCCGGTGATGCTAAAGTAGGCAGTGGCGATATCCAGAGAGGCGCCAGCGTGTGCGGCCATGATGCTGTTGAGCACGTCGGCCAGTTTTTGAGCCTGGTTGTCTATGACGTATGGTATCTGCTTGATCATGCAACGATACTGCCTTCCCTGCTACCGGGCTCGGATACGCTTACGCCGAGTAGCTACTAGGAGTATGGCGCCAGCCAAGATAGCGGCCGCCAGGACGCCAGCTCCAATAAAGAGTTGATTTGAATTATCGACTTGTTGAGAGCGTGGATTTTCGATGGTAGACTGGCCTGCTGAGATGTTCTCTACCTTGTCGGGCAGGCGCGACTGCGCGGCTCCGCCGTCACCTGCATTGAGTACCAATGCTGGCTGTGATCCTGTTGTATCTATATGAGCCCGCAACTGTGGCGTGACAGCAACATCTTTGTACGATGTTATTCGCCCATTTCCATTACCGTCGCTTTCCGCTACCTCCACTGTCATCGTGCCTGTTCCCGTGCCGGTTACTTCCGTGGAGGCGATGTTACCAGGGGGCACAAAGACGTATTTGTCGCTGTTTATTACCACCACCTTTGACCCTGGTATATCTTCAATCACGGTTCCGTCCTCTAAGACGCCTGCTCTCTGCCCCTGTTGATTAGTGACCAAGATGGTCGCTGGTGAATGCACACTGGGATCATAGAAAGGTAGATTGTGATTTATCGCGTCTTTGGTCATCGCGTAAATGTCGCTGGCGTTGAGCTTCGCTTGCTCTGCCCATTCGCCTATTATGCGGGCTGCCTCACCTACCACTTCCTTACCGCGCTTGGCCGCGTACTCACCGACCATCGCAACGAAGTCTTTGGCACTCATGCCGACTTTTATCGCCCACCTGATCAGCACGCCGCCTACGTACTCGCCCGTGCGAATAACGTACTCTGCGGCCGTCGCAGCGACCTCGCTCGCGGTGAGTCCCAACCAGGTAGCGCCCGCTGTGAATAATGCAGCCACGCACACACCCCCTACGGCCGTACGCTTCGCCCACTGATTGAGATCAGCGATGCTCCGTGCCAGTTCATTCGCCGCCACCTTCTTCGGCTTAAGTGGAGGCAAAGGTTTAGCCTCACGGGTGGTGACCTCTCCGCACATCGTACTCGTCTTGTCAACAAGCACTTGTTTGATGCAGTTGTAGCTCTCGGTACCCTCTTTGAAGTAATCTTTACCACCGAACAAGCCATTATGCGCCTGGGGGACAGAGAGCCTGTCCATTTTGCCTGGGAGCCCAATACTGCTCTCTAATGGCACTATGCCGTCGTTGGCAACGTCCCCAAACAGGACCAAGTCCGTAGTCGCGCCAAGAGGACTCCGCTGGTCAGGCGGTAGGTCGCCCCCGATCAGATGGTATGTAACCTTGCCGTTCCGCTGGTGTTGCGGCTGCGCGTTCCACTTTACTCTCACGTCTTCCTTGAAGTCCTCCAACACTGCTTGCTTACTTATGAATGAAGCATCTGTCAAGCAGTCTCCCGAGAACAGGGCGGCCCACAGTTCACTGCTCATATTCACACCCGTGTGCAGCGTGCCGAACGTGAATAGCTCTTTAACATCATCACAATAGCCGCTCACCCAGCGTCCCCCGGCGTCCCTTTTGCAAGGCGTGCCAGCCTCAATGTAGGCACGTGCTACAAGCCCGCCCATGCTGTGTGCTATGATGGTTACTGGCTGCTGCCCATATTCAAATGCCGCATGTACAGTGTCTTCCAGGTATTTCACGTTATCAGCAATAGGCGGAGTACCGCATGGGGTACTGTCCAGGTGGGCATAGAAGATTTTGTACGTGTCCGTGAGCAGAGGAACTACGTCCTCAAAGTACTTCTCCGGGTCCACCGACTTGCACTCTACCCCGACATTGTTGATGCCGTGCACGAGTACGATAGCTGGCTTAGAGGACGTAGAAGTAGGCGTTGCAGTCGGGAGCATAGGGGTAACAGTAGAGCTAGGCGTTGACGCTGGTACGGGCGACACAGGAATTGTCGTCGGCCTCCATGCCAGCGCAGTCGCCTCTTCACTGTACTGGGTCACCCGCGTGAGCATGTCCCCGTCCCCCTTGTAGATGGTTCCATCTTCCTTGTAGATGGACCACCCTGCTGGTGCGGAGGCCCCACCCGTACAATCAGTGACAGATACAGCCACGAAATGCCCGTCTGGAGACCAGCTGTATGTGCCTGGGCAGTCGGGCGCCGACGGCGTAGACGGCCTCAGCCACAAGCAGTGCGAGTTGCTACCATCGCTGTCCGCCAGACCAATGCAAAGGTCTCCGCCCGACTCGGCGGGATACGATATCTGCGTACCCCGCCTCCATTCCAGGTGACCTGAGAAGTCAATCGTCGGAAAGGTAACCCGGAGCGTTGCCGCACTGACTAGAGACCTTATCGCTCGTGAACCTACCGTCAGGTCATACAGGTCGCCCTCCGAAGCGCCCGTCCCCGCCTGCGCTTCCCGGTCGGACGAGAACACTATGTCCTTTCCGTCAGGCGAATACGCCAAGCCGCTTACCTTCTCACCCTCGTTCACTGCCCATAGGTTGTTTGGCGCCCCGCCGTTCACCGGTATCTCTTCGATGGCGGGAGAGGACAGAGGCACATAGCGCAGGTAGGCTACTGCCACGCCATCGGGCCTCCAGCTTGGCAGCCGCGCCCAATCCGACGAGACCTTCTTGAACCCTGAACCATCTACCTTGACGATGTAGACGTCCGTCTCCTCGATGTCGTCCTCGGCAACGGCAGTGTACGCCAACCACTGCCCGTCAGGCGACCACGTTACGTCCTTGATGCCTACATCTTTCTTGATGAGGCGCTTCTCCCCTGTGGAGAGGTCGAACAGCCAGAGCCCTTCGCCGTCCGCCAACGCAATCTCGCCGGTGGGGCCAGACTGCGCTTTCACATCCCTCTGCGCCCAAGCCACCCCACTCACCTGGGCACGTACCTGCCCGGCTTTCCCGGTCGAAGCGTTAGCTGGCAGCGCGCTCAACAATATGCCCATTGATAGCACGATCTCTATGGTGCGCCGCACCAATCCTGATTGCCCTCTCCTCATGGTGTCACTCCTCTCACGCGAATTGCCGCACCACCGCGCATCTGCCCGCCTTCAACCTCACTAGTGCGCTGTGCTCGCGGCTGTACCTTCCACGATCCCTATCTCCTCCTCCGTCAGCCCGTACAGCCGGTACACCACCCTGTCTATCAGGCTGTCGGTCAGGGCGAGCTGCGCCTTGATGGGCCGCAGCACTCCCAGGCTGCGCTCGTACTCCTCTTGCAGACGGTGTGCGAAGCGGGCATCCGTCAGGCTCACACCCAGCCTGCCCTTGTTCTTATACAGCGCGTCGATCAGCGCATCGAACGGCAGTTCGCCTTCGGCCTTCTGGTAGTCTCCCAGGTAGTTCTGTAGCTTGCTCTTGCCGGTGAGGCTGCCCAGCCCGGTGTTGCCTTCCTTGTCGGGCCTGACGTGCAGTTCGCCTTCCAGCCAACCGAGGAAGCGCTTCTGCTCGGCCTGCTTCTCCTTGTTGAGGGCGATCATGCGCTCGGCGACGTAGGCCAGTAGGTCGTGTACGATGTCCGCCTCCTCCGGCTGCTGGGACAGGTGGTGCTCCACGAAGCCTACCACACACTCGTGCGACCTCTCAGCTATGCAGCGCTCGTACAGCTTGCGGGATTGCTCGGCCAAGGCCTCGCGGCGTTCGGGGGGTGTGGTGAAGGTGATGCGGCGAATGGGAATTTGGCCCAGGTCTACGAGTTTCACTTCGGCAAATACCCTGCCTGCTTCTCCGACCTGGGCACGATGAAAATAAGTGAGAAGACGCGAGTTCAAGAGCGACAACAGATACTTATCTGACACTGTGTTATGGCGCAGCTTCAGATTGTGTAAGTTGTTGAGAGTAACGAATTGCTCCACATCACGCGCAGCGATTATCCTATCCGCAGTCTGCCTGACCAGGATTTTAGTAGGTTCGAAAAACGGTGCAGAGAGGCGTGGTTCAGCAAGCCACTCTCCATATGAAATCCATCTCTCTCCCTCTGGTGCTACCTCGTACCGATCTATGTCCCTGCCCATCAAGTACCGCTTGTAGGTGTCGTCCTTCTTTGTCGCCGCGTCGAAGGTTCTGGCTTCGACGACATCGGCTGTCTGTTTAGGCACACCCTTACCAGTCTGATAAGGCTTCACTCCTATGGTCATATCGAGCAGTTCATTTGCAGGCCACGAACATGCTGACAATCGAGTGAGAAGATCGCTGTTGTTCGCTCCTTGGAGGAAATGGAAGTCTTTGTCAGCTGACTGCAGAATAGTGCCAACATCGAAAACCCTCGGAGCCTGGTCTTCATGCAGGAAAGATTCGAGCGACCCGTACACAAAGCCCTTGCCTTGTCTCTGAGCCTCAGAGAATAGTGAGGAAACGCGCTGAAGAACAAGAAGTGCAGACTCAACGGTAGCATCTTCAAAGACGGGAAACGTGAGCTTAACGACACGCTCCGGGTTAGTACTTGCCAGCATGAACTCCCGCAACTTTGAGAAGTAGTGCATCCCAACAAAAGTAGTGGGGACTATATATCCAAGGAAACCTCCCGACTTTACGAGCTTGACTCCCTCCTCTACGAACACCACGTAGGAATCTGGTTGATACTGCGCTGTCATAAAATTGCGCTGACAGAACTGCTTGGTTGCTTTCTCACTGATTAAGCCATATGGGGGATTACCTACGACAACGTCAAAGCCTGCTGCTGTCTTCCAACTCTGGGACTCCAAATCAACAAAGGCTTCAGGGAACTCGAGCTTCCAGTGAAAGAAACCCCGGTCGGCGGCAACTTGTCGGCTGAGTTCGAACTTCTCCAATGTTTGCCTATCTTGGAGTTGGCGATTCTCTTCAGCTATGTACGGGATATCCATAGCACGGCTGACGTTTCCTAGGTCTGCAAAGCTCGCCGCAAGAGAGACGTTAAGGCGTTGTTTGGTCGGAAGCACCCACTTTTGGCTTTCCTCAAACAAGCGGTTGCTCTCTTTGATCTCCATAGCGGTACTATCCGTAAGGCGAGAAACCTCCACCATTCCCGCTAGGGTCCGCATGAAGTCCTGCCAACGAATTGAACCTGGCGCGATGTACTTCTCCATGTCCCACACGCCGATCAGCGAGTTGCCATGCTTCAGGTGGTGGTCCAGGAACGACAGCGGCGCGCCCAGCGTGAACGAGTCGAGCCACAGCGACACCTTGGCAAGCTCCACCGCCATCGGGTTGAGGTCCACCCCATAGATGCAGCGCTTCAGCACGTGCCGCTTCAGCAGGTTCACATCGGTCAGGCGGGCGGGGTCCACCGTTACCCCCTGGCGCTCCATCTCGCCCATGATACTCTCGCGCGTCCGTCGCAGCTCGGCCACCACCGGGTTCCACGGGAAGGCATTGAGGAACTTGAGCATGTGGTCGGTGATATAGTCCACCGCCTCGACCAGGAAGTGCCCGCTTCCCATCGCGGGGTCCAGCACCCGCACGTCGAATAGCTGGTCAACCAGGTGGCGATAGGTGTTGGCCACCTTCTCTGGGTCGTCCCCTGCCATGCCCTGCTTCTGGAACGCCTTCTGCCGCTGCACAGCCTCCGAGTGCTTGCGCTGCGCTTCCCGCAGGCCCTCACGCAGCCGCTCCAATTTCTCGTCCAGCACCGGCCCCACCGTGTGCTCCACGATGTACTTCACGATGTAGTCAGGAGTGTAGTACGAGCCGGTTGCCTTGCGCTCGCGCTTGTCGTTCTCCAGGTAGACCGCTCCCTTAGCAAGCGAGGCTTTGATGCGCAGCTTCTTCTCCTCGGCGTCTCGCCTGGGTATCACCTCGTCAGTCTTCTTGCCCTTCACCACGGCCATCGGCTCAAGTGCCACCCGCACCTTGAACTCCAGGATGCCCTCGTACACCGAGCCAAGCTGCCGCACTCCCAAGGACTTGTAATCTATCGGCACCAGTGCCTGGGTCTTGCGGTCCACGTCCCGCGCCAGCAGGTCCAGGCCCATGGCCAGGTAGCGGTCGGGTATCTTGTGGGAGGCTAGGAAGAGCGCGTTCGCCGCTTCGGGCGAGGCATCGTCGGCGGGCGGCTGCGTAGAGAACAGGCCGCCGTTGTACAGGGGCACGTTGAGGCTCGCCTCACCTCTATCTATCACCTCGAACAGGAGGGCAAGCCGGTCGTATAGCTCGGTGCTCTTGGTGCTGTATGCCTTCTCTAGCCGCGCCTCACGCTCACTCTCTATGTTGCCCGCTCTGGTCGCGATGTCCGCGCCTACATTGGTAAGGCTGAAGCCGTGATACCCGCGCTCCTCCTTCACGGGCAGCAACCCGCGAGCTTCGGCGTACAAGAGGAACAGCAGCCTGTACAGGAATGTAAGCGTGCCTTCAAACACTTGGCTCAACCGCTCCGAGTCAAGTTGAGCCGCGCTGCCCTCACTGGCTCGTATGTGGGCGATGAACCCCTCAGCGAACTTGGGGAATATCTCCTCGAAGGCGCGGTTCTTCAGCCGCTCCTCAAGCTCCTTGGCGTACTGCGCGCTCCCCTCGAGTAGCCGGTTTAGGAACGGCTGCCCACCAGCGGTCGCCTCGAAGGCCTGCGAGCGGAAGATCAGCCAGAAGTAGCGGAATGCCTCGCTGGGGCTTGGGCTGGCCAGGGCCTCCTCCAGGTCCACTTCATAGTAGTTGGTTGCCCGCGAGTGCGCCGAGCGAGAATAGAGCCGCCAAGTCTTGCCGTTGGTGACAATTGCCCAATCGGGAGCGTCCTCGCGGTCTAGCAAGCTGACCACGATAGCACCGGGGTTCTCGTCGGGTGTCTGGGTGTCTTTGCCGTCCCGACCATCCAGCGCCCGGTCCCATACGTAAGCGCTGCAAAATGCCAAGGGCTTTCCGCCGTCGGGGCTGGCGTATAGGTAATAGTCCGGCTCAACGGCATCGCTGCTGCTGGGTTTGCCCTGCTGAGTGCTGAAGCCCAGTTCTCGAAACACAGGCTCGAACAGGTTGCGACGGATAACGTCCTCGGGCTGGCCGGATAGCCGCTCGCGCACGTTGGCGAACAGGGCGCCGAACGCCCGCATCGAGTCTTCCGGCTTCTCGCGCCACTCCGGCTCGTCACGTAGCCTGACGTTGAGGTAATAATCTGAGAACAGCGCCCGGTTGTTGAAGAACTGCTCGGTCCAGTCGGCGATGTTATATGCCGAACGCAGTTTGTCCCACTGGTAATAGGCATCTGGCTCCGTGTTGGTGAAGCGTTTCAGCACACGAAGCGCTATAGGCCCCGGGTTCTGCCTGCTCACCGTGAGCGTACGCGGTCGCAGGTAAGCTCCCTTGAAGGTAATGCCGCGCGCTCCGGCTTGCGGCATTGTCCGCTCGAATAGCACGAAGTCGAGGCGGTCATAATCGCTCGTCAGCACCCACAGGAAATTGCTTTCCAGGTCGCGCAGGCCTCTCGCCAGCGCCTGGATGCTGGCCTGCGTCACCGACTTCAACTCGGCTAGGTAGACCTCCAGCACGCCCCCGTCCTGGTCAGCGATCCGCTCTATGCGCCGGATGTTGCGCTTCAAGTCCTCCGATGTGAGCCCCATCGCCTCCACGCGCTGCTCCATCGGCTCGCCGGTGCTGTATCCCAGCCGGGTAAAGAACTCAAGCACTCTATCCCGGCTCGACAAGAGCTGGATATCGGCTGCATGAAGACTAAGATCGTCTTTGGGTGCCATCGCCATTAATGTAGCTCCCTCAAAATGCACAATAGCAAGCGGCCCGTGGGCCATCATCTTACCGGCCACGGGCTTACCGGCCAAGCGCCCGTAAAGGTGCTCTGGCAGTACTGGTAATATGATAACATGAATGATAACACCACAGCACGTTGACGGCCCTAATCGCTGCGGGATATAATCTAGCTGTGCCCGGCCCTTGGATCAGGGACAGGGTTTACTAGCAGGCCGGTAATCGCCCTTTGAGAGTTGTTCCGCCCTGCCTTTACTAGGCAGAGGGTTACGTTCTGAGTCGCAGCCGCTCTTGTACAGGTTCGCCCGATAGTTGAACTATACTCCATGATGCAACAGACCGAGCAAGTCCAGGTACCTCCACTACTGGCCTACCCACTGGCGGTCATAACCAGCCAGCCTCTTAGGTCAGATGAACCACGGCAACAGGAGCCTCCCGAATTGAAGGAAGCAGAGGAGCAAGCGGAACTTGCTCCTCTACGTGCAGCCGTACTGAACCACCTGTCTACGATCGGCCTTTCCACTGATCACGAGGCTAACGGCACTCTCTCCAAAGAGAGCATCCGCGCCGTGCATGGTGCTCACCGGCTGCAGTCAGCCCAAGCGGAACGCGACCTAGTGCGGAGACGTGGTGCCAAGCTTCTTCCGCACTTCGCGGAAGGCTGCGAGGTCGACGCTGCAAAGATTAGTCCGTACCTGGTTGAAGTGCAAGCGGACACGCCCAATGCCGAGTTGTTTCGATTGGCAACTCTTCTCTGGTCAGTGCCCGTGTCTAAGGGCTTCGGGCGCCGCATGCGTTTTCTTCTCAAGGACGGTCACAACGATAAGCTGATCGGCATCATTGCTCTTGGTGACCCGGTGTTCAACTTGGCGTGCCGTGACAACTGGATCGGCTGGAATGTCCATCAGCGAACCGAGCGGCTCGTGAACGTCATGGATGCCTACGTGCTTGGCTCGGTACCCCCATACTCCCAGTTGATTGGAGGAAAGCTGGTAGCAGCGGCGGTAGCCTCTCGCGAGGTGGGTGAAGCATTTGACAATAAGTACAACGGGACCGTCGGTTTCATCGCCAAGAAGGCCAAGCATGCTCGGCTAGCGCTCGTGACCACGACTTCATCGCTGGGCCGCTCCTCCATCTACAACCGCCTCAAGCTGCCGGGCCTTGTCGAATACAAGCGCCTGGGCAGAACCGAAGGTTGGGGCCACTTTCAGATACCGGACGAATTGTTCGAGCAGATGCGTGCTCTGCTGGCCGCTGAGGGCCATAAGTACGCCTCCGGGCATAAGTACGGCGACGGCCCTAACTGGCGGGTACGTGTGATACGAGCCTCGCTTAAGCGATTAGGCCTTTCGGAGGATCTGCTTCGTCACGGTATCAGGCGAGAAGCCTACGGAGTGCCCCTCGCCTCAAACTGGCGGGACTTTCTATCGGGGACAACCGATCAGCCAGAGTTGGACCGGCCCACACTTGCTGAAATTGCTGAGGCTTCACTACGCCGCTGGCACCTTCGACGAGCTGAGGCGGACCCTTCATACCGGAGTTGGACCCGCGAACAGACTGAGCAATTACTCAGGAGGCATTTTGCGACAATTGAGCGGGAAGTGAGATCTGAGTTACAGACAAGCAACACAAGGGATGCCGCCTCACTTACTCCGAACATCGCAGACCCAGACTGCGCATAACCAATCACGGACAGTCAATATGCACCTCACACCCAGCCAGGCCTTCGAGCATATAAAGGAATCCGTTGTCCAGTACCTGGAGACGGCATACAAGATCGCGAACGCATCGATATTTGCCGAACGCGGGGATTTGCTGCGGGAGAGAGGCACGGTGGCGCAGTCCCCGTTCATCGAGGCTACCCCTGCCTTCCCAACAGCTAACAAGCTTGCCGACTTAGAGCGCGCCCACCCTAACATCGTACCAGCGGGCTTGGCTGACCTGGTGCGCCACGGCGTGCCCGTGGACCGCTTCAATCTTTATACTCACCAGGAGGAGTCGCTACTCCGAGCGTTCAGCGATCAGCCTAATCTGCTGGTGGCCACGGGCACTGGCTCAGGGAAGACTGAGTGCTTCCTCCTTCCTATTCTCGCCGATATCTTGCGGGAGGCGCGCAACTGGGAGCCAACCCTCGGCCCCTATCAGCCGGGTCGTTACGACGGCTCTAACGACGAGTGGCTCCACTCGCGCAGACATGAGGCTCGGCCAGCGGCGCTTCGGGCCATCGTCCTCTATCCTATGAACGCGCTGGTCAACGACCAACTGTCGCGCCTCCGGCGCATTTTGAGCAGGGGCGACTCTCCCGACTGGCAGCGGCGCAACCTACGCGGCAACATGATCCACTTCGGGATGTACACCGGCCTGACTCAACCCACGGGCTCCTGGGCGGAGACATGGCGGCGTACGAAGTTCGCTGAGTACATGCAGCGTATTGAAGCGGACTGGCGCAAGTTGCGCATCGATCTGCAAGAAACAGGCAATTGGCCGCGACCCAACAGCCCCGAGATGCTCTGCCGCTGGGATATGCAGCAAGCCGCGCCCGACATCTTGGTCACCAACTACTCCATGCTCGAATACATGCTGGTGAGGCCCATCGAGTACGGAGTGTTTGAGCAGACCCGCCAATGGCTCACTGGCGCTCCCGACGCACGATTTACCCTGGTGCTGGACGAGGCCCATACGTACACCGGAGCTAAGGGCACCGAAGTGGCCCATCTGATCCGCAGGCTAAAGGAGCGCCTGGGCATCGCACCCGGCTCCAGCCAGTTCCGAGCTATAGCCACTACCGCGTCCGTGCCTGCTGGAGCTGACGACCAGCTGCGAACTTTCACGTCAGACTTGTTCGATGAGCCTACAGAGCGCTTCTCGTTGATCAGGTTAGGGAGAGGCGCGCTGGATCGACCTCAACGCACGCCCACCGAGCGGGCCCTGCACGCATTCACTCACTTTCACGACACATTCGACGTACAGGATCCCTGGCCCGCGATGGAGCAGCTATCACAGGACCTGGAGTTAGGCACCGTAGATCGGACGCTCGATCCGCAGGTAGCGCTCTTCACGCTGCTGGAGAGCAACGACACCGATATAGCGTGGGTACGCCAGCGTACAGCTCGCAACGCCACATTGCTGGACAGCTTAGCCGAGGAATGCTGGGATGGCTTGGGCACCCAAGACGAGCAGGAGCGCGCCGTTTCAGGCATTCTGGCCGCGGGCAGTTTTGCCCGCCCCTCCGCACTGCCCGATACGCCGCCTCTTCTCTCAATGCGCGTGCATGCCTTCTTCCGCGGGATATCGGGTGTGTGGGCCTGCTTGAACCCTGACTGTCCCGAAGTGCCCGACCGACTGAAATTCCCTGACAGTGGGAGGCCGGTCGGCAAGATATATCTGGACCCGAGACCCTGGTGCACCCCTAGGTGCGGCGCTCGGGTGCTGGAACTGTTCTCCTGCAGGCACTGCGGTCTCCTCTTCCTCGGCGGCATCCCCGACCTGCTAGAGCATAGCCTCTGGCCATGGAGCGACGACCTAAGTGGTGAGCGCCAGGACCTAGGCCAGTTCGAGATCTTCGGGGTTGAGCAGCCGCATGAAGAAGCGGAGCCCGAGCACCGATCAGTCCGTACTACCCTGCCCACTCACCCTGAGGACCCATTCGCCCGCCACGTATACGTGGTGGAGCCCGCCACCCAGGATAATAAGGTAATCAGTCCCTACCCAATGCGCTGCCCACGCTGTCAGAACTACAGAGCACCAGGCGTAAGCGGGCGGGAGGTTATCGAGCCGCTGCGCACCAAAGGACCACGCTCCTTCTCGATCGTGGTGGAAGACGCTTTCCGAGTCCAGCCACGAGCGGCAGGCGGCCAGTCGCCGAACTATGGTCGGAAAGCCCTCCTCTTCACCGACTCCAGGCTCGAGGCCGCTCAGCTTGCCGCCGACATCCGCAAAGATCATCACAACGACCTCTTTCGTCAACTTGCATACAGGGCTCTGCACAGTTGCCCGGAGTGTTCGGGTTCCGGCTCGGTCGAAGAGCAGGGTGACTATATAATCGGTCAGGATCAGAGCGCGGGTAGTAGCAACGGCGCGGTGAAATCAGCTTGCCCTCTGTGCTTAGGCACTGGCAAGACGGATCACCCAGAGCCTCTCTTCTACGGCGAGTTGCGCGACCGGGTTGTTGATATGCAGTTGGACTTGGGCATAAACCCTACCAACGGCAAGCTGGAGGATTTCTTCGGACGGCTGGACGCGGGCGAGCAATCGTGCTACGACCAGGCGACCCTCTTTTTCGACCTTGCATTGAGACGTGAGTTGAGCGAGGACGAGTTCTCTCTGGAACCGCTCGGCCTTGCCAGCTGGCATATCCGCTTACCTGAGCGAGTTGGCGCGTTCCCGTGCCTCTCAGAGGACGAAACCCGGTTGTTCCTAAGGTCGGTGGCCCGTATCCTGGCAACCGAGAACATCCTGCTGCCGCCTGAGCCGCACAAGCCTTGGGATTGGCCCAGAGACCTTCTCAGAGATCACGAGCGCCGGGCTATGATTCCCGGTTATAAGCAGCAGCCGGGAATTGTGCCATATAACCTGACGAACTATCGTAAGTTGGGCCGTTATGTAATCGCATTCTCACACGCCTTGGTTGGAGCCGGACGCCTGCCCGACGACGGCGCCGCCCAGCGGTGGCTGCAAGAGCTTCGGCAGCCGCTGTGGGACGCCATTACATCTAGGAGCTTCAATGTCCTGCAGATCGCCGGCAAGAAGGTAGGAGACCATTACCCGCGTGGAATCCGCGTCGACTCGTTCGAGTTGCACCCCTTGGCCGAAAAAGTCCAACAATGTCGCTCCTGCTCCTACGTGATGAGCGAAACGCTCCTGAACGTCTGCCTGCGCTGCGGAGGGCGCACCGCCGAGGTGCCAGTCGGTCGTATTGATAATTACTACCGCCGAGCCGCCGTGCATTCCCTACCCGGGTCGGGCTTTGACGACCCTTACCCGCTGCGCGCCATCGAGCATACTGCCCAGATCCCCGGGCATGAGGCACGGGACATCGAGCGGTGGTTCCAGGACCTGTTCCACGATGAACAACACCCAAACGACTACCGGGTCGACATACTCTCCGTCACCACCACGATGGAGATGGGCATCGATATCGGTAGTCTCCTCAGCGTCGGACTGCGCAACGTGCCCCCCACGGTGGCCAATTACCAGCAGCGAGCCGGCCGCGCCGGGCGGAGGGGTAGTTCCATCGCAACAGTGCTTACCTTCGCCCAGTTCCGCAGCCACGACCAGTACTATTTCAGCCGCCCTCCGGAGATCGTGAGTGACCCGCCCCGCGTGCCTGCCCTGTACTTGAACAACGAGGTAATTGCACGCAGGCACGTGCGGTCCCTCGTGCTGCAGAACTTCTTCCACAGCCACCTGTACGGCCAACGTCTAAGGCGCACAAGCGGTCTGTTCAGTTCCTGGGGCAGCGTCGAGGACTTCATCAACAAGCAGACGGCCACCCGCTTGCAGCAGTTCTTATCGGCCAACCGCGCTCCCTTGGTGGAGCGCTGCCGCAAAATCGTGCGCCCCGAGTTCCACGCTCACTTGGACGCTTGGCTCACTGATATGGTGGCTGAGGTGCAGCATGTGGTGGGCGAGCACGAGATGCGGGACGGGCTCCTCGAATCGCTAATTAACTCGGGCCTGCTGCCCAAGTACGCTTTCCCAGTTGATGTGGTGGGCCTTTCCATACCAATACTCAACTTCCAACCCTGGGCAGATGAGAGCGCGGAGGGGGATACGACGTCCATGCAGCGCGATCTAAAGATCGCCTTGGCTGAGTATGCACCCGGCGCCGAGGTGATACGTGGGGAGTTTCCCAACACCTATATCTACCGGAGCGCGGGTGTGTACGACCCATTCGCCAAGGAGCCAGACTACAGCCCAACCGGCATCTTAGTCGAGTGCGGAGACTGCCAGGCCGTTTCGCTCATCGAGGCCGATGAGCAGCCTACCGACCGGTGTGAGGAGTGCGGCAGCTTCAACGTAACTCCGCTCCCGTACCTAAGGCCGACCGGCTTCACCGTGGATGCCGCGCTCCCCAACGCCGGACGGGAAGAGTACGAAGGTGGCGGCCGAGAGCGCGCAGGCAGTACCTCACCCGCTCGACTGCTAGTGGGGCAATCATCATTTACCTCAGGCACAGCCTACTTACCTACGGCGCCCAACCTTTATACATACGTGCGCCGGGGACACTTGTTCGCCTGCAACAAAGGCCCAGACCGCAACTTTCCCGGCTTTCTCATCTGCCCGAGTTGCGGCCGGGCACTCGATCCGGAGAACCTTGGTACGCACACCTATCCCGCCGACGTGCCGCCGCGCTGGGGTGCTAAGAGAGGGCCGAGATCTGGAAGCCAGTGCCCAAACACGAAGCACTTCACCAACCAAGTGATCCTGGGTGACCCCTTCTACTCGGAGGTGATTTTGCTAGGCGTGGACCTACCTCCCAGCATGGACGCGCCGTTCTCCGAGCCGTCGGGAAAGGCGGTGTGGTACTCGTTCGGCACCCTACTCGCAAACGCCGCCGCTTTCGTGTTGCAAGTTGATCCAGGTGAGCTAAAGGTGGGCGTGCGACCGGTGCGTCGGTCTCCTGGGCGGGTGCATGGAGAGGTATTCTTGTATGACGACGTACCGGGCGGAGCCGGATATGCTCACGCCATCAGGCAAAACCTCGATGCGATACTCCAAAAAGCACTGGAGATTGGCGGTGGTTGTAAGAATCCGAATTGCTCGGGCGCTTGCTACCACTGCATGTACGACTACCGTAATCAGATGCTGCATCCCCTATTGGACCGGGAGTTGGGAGCGTCGGTATTGCGCTATCTTCTGTGCAATGAGGAGCCGAGCCTTGATCCGGCAAAGGTCCAGCTTGCCGTCACCTCGCTTGTGGAGTTCGCGCGCGAGAACTGGCAGATCAATCCGAGTCTGCACGCAGGTGATGTGAACTTCGAGTGTGTTCTCCAGGACCGCACAGGCACAAAAGTGGGAGTATGGGCCATCCATCCCCTGCAGGCGCGTCCAACCGCGGCGAAGCGACAGGCGATACTGGCGCAACACGGCATTCGCTGTGCAGTCCACTCTTACTTCGACCTTGAGCGGAGACCTTTCTGGGTCCTCAACCACCTGGTGACGTCAGGATGAGCAGGGGAGATAGCGAACATACCGAACAGATGAGGGAAGAGGGTGAGGGTCCCACGGACGAAGCCAGGCGAGAGAAGCATGACAAGTTCGACTGGATCATCGACCAAGCGCTTACATGGCCTCCGCCTCGACGTCCGAAGGGCCCGTTCGGTCCTACGGCCCTGGAGGTGATGCGTAGTTGCCCTCTTCGTGCCCTCTTTGAAGCGTCAAGAGGCTACGAGCGGCGCACCGATTTTGCCGCTCGCATAGGCACTGCCTTCCATCGTGCACTGCAATCGCTCAGTGACGACCCACCTCGCGGGCGCTCCATGGGGCAATTTGCTGAAGAGGCGCGTCGGCGGTTCTTCGCTGAGTTGGAGGTTCAAGAGCAGCAGCGAGCGGGCCGACCTAGGGAACGAACACTGCCGGTGAACGAGGTGCGAATAGCCCGCGCAGTTGAAGCTGTAATATCCGAGGCAAGGCGTATTGCTCCCGCGGTGATGTTCATGCCACATTCGGCGGAGGCCCCGCACGTGCGGCCGGGTGCCATCGCGGCCAGATCGCAAACGCCTTCTGCTCCTGATGAAATGTTAAAGGTGGCGGAACCCTTCGAAGATTCGTCTAAACCGCCCGAAATACAGCACCCAATGGAGGAATTGGAGACCGAGGGGAGCGCCGATGTCGAGGTGGAGCAGGAGGTAATCTCGAAGGATGGCATGTTTCAGGGGCGTGTTGATTGTGCTGTGCATCTGCCGGAGGGGACGCATCTGCTTGACTACAAGTCGGCTATGCGCGAGGACCTGCCGGGCCGATACGAGCGGCAGGTTCAGCTTTATGCCTACCTATGGCACGAGACCCGTGGCGAGTGGCCCGTCGCAGCCGAGGTTATCTATCCTTTTACTTCCGCAGCCTTCCCAGTGCAAGTTGATCCGGACGCCTGCAGGGATGTGGCCGAAGAGTACAGGGCGTTGGTAGGGACAGTGGGCAAGGAGCGATCTCCTAGCCGTCTAGCTTTGCCTGGTGATATTTGTCAGGTGTGCGACTTTCGCCCATGGTGCCAGCCGTTCTGGCAGTGGCAATCCTCCGAGCGGAGTCACGCAGCAGCGCTCGAACGAGCCCACTTTGGCTTCGAAGGTGTGATTGAGCACCTCGACATCATCGAGCAGTATTGGAAATTGATTGTCACCTGGAGAGAGTGTCCAGTCCGGATCGTGGCTCCTTTAGAGAGGTTCCCTCAACTGAAGCAGGCGCAGGTGGGGATGGCAATACGCTGTCTGGATATGCACCTGCATGGTCAGCGCTTTCAGCCGCGCGCCACGATCACCGACTACTCTGAGATATTCCTCGTCAAGTAGCTCTCCTTAGTTGGCCCACCAGTTCGATGTATCGGCCAGTTCAAGCCTAGAGTTGAGGAGACACATCTACCTCATAGGTCCTGACGCCTTTACCTCAAAACGCACATCAACTGCATAGCCGAGTACATTGTAAAGTGTCTCAGCGATTTGTCTGCTGAAGCGCTTCTCCAGCCACTCCTTTGCGAAGTTACTCGGTACCGCGACTACGACCGTGTCCTCGGCGAAGCCCGCGATAGAGGTGCTCCGGAGCCATGTCTGGAAGCTCTGTGCGGGTATAGTGGTCTGAAGTTCCGCAAGCGCAGCCTGCCAGAGTTGCCTGGCACTGATTGCAGATACAGTCTCCTGATCTGGCCTACTCGTACCATGCCTATTTCGGCTGGAGTTGCCTGGTTCTCTCGCAGTAGAATCCGGCATGCTGCGTTGTGGGGCAGAGGTGGCCTGCACATCACGTAGTCCACACAGATCCCTGAGCACCTTGAAGAAATATGCCATCTTGTTTTCTATACCACGGCTACCATTTTTGCCCTGGTACTGTCGGGTCAGCTGTTTGGCCTCATAGACCAGTTGTATGAACTCCTGATCGCTTTTGTCCGTCGCTTGCCAGATACGTAGTGCTTGAGTCGCGTTTGAGGTTTTATGATCAGGGTCATTTAACTCGTTAGAAAAATCGTCCATGACCGCAACTATGTAGGGGGATGATGGAACTGATGCAGTAGCGGGAGGCGAGGTACGTTGCGTCACATTTTTATTGCGGGAGATATGATTCGAATCGTCTCTTTTGATCTGTTCTTCTTGTATATGTTCTACATCCTGTGCGTCGCGCGACACCCTCTTCTGTAAGCTGCGAGTCACCTTCGTGGGTGGCTTCTGACTTGCATGGGGGGACAGCGATCTGTCACTCTCCTCTGCAAACTGTGCGTCACCTTCCCATGAAAACTGAGAGTCACCGTCCTCTATCAATCCTGAGCCATTCTGGTATGCAAACCTGGAGTCACCCTGCCATAGTAGCTCTGAACCACCCTCCTCTGTTAGCTTTGCGTCACCCTGGGGTGGGAACTCAGAATCACCCTGGTATGGCAATTCGGCGTCACCCTCATCCCTGTTGGGAGTACGCGTCGAGCACTGGGCGGCTGCCCGGCCCCGACGGCGAGAGGGGCGTGCTCGACCGGCGGGTGCGGGAGTCTGATTTTCGTTTCGTGCGGCGCTGCTCTTGCTTTGGGCGTGGTCGCGTTGCAGGTGGGCTCGAATTGCATCGAACAGCCCGGAAAAGTCATAGGCGTTTGAGTCTCGTCCGCCTGATTTTGTCGAGCGGGGCACCAACCGCAGGTAGCCCAATTGTACCAGGCTGGCCTTGATGTCGTGAAGCTGCACAGTACTGTAGCCAGTGCGTGCGGACATCTTGACGATGCTGGGGTACGGGAGCGCCTTCTTCCACTGGTAAGAGAAGATATATGCAATGAACCAAACCTGCTGCGGTCTGAGGCCAAGGGCTGCCTGGTAGGTGAAGATGGCCTGCGGGATGGCTGCTACCCCATACCGAGCGATCACCCGGCCGAAGCGAGCCATGAAGCTCATATCCCGCTCCGCCAGCTCATCGTCCGCGCCGTCCGACTCGGTCTCGTCCGGCTCGTCGGTATGTATAGGGTTTGACTTGGGTGGGTCGGCAAGGATCAGTCGCTCTATCTGCTCGAACAGGCCAGAGAAATCGTATGCGCTGCTGTCCTGCCTGCCGTTGTCGGCAAACACGGGAAAGACCTTGAGGTAACCTGCCTCACACAGCTGCTCCTTGAGGCGGTAGAGGCTACGCTTGCCCATGCCCACCCTTTTCTCCATCTGGGACAGGTTCACGCGGGGCAAGTTCTCGTCCCACTTGAAGCACATCACATAAGACGTGAACCATACTTCCTGGGCTGACAGGTCCAAACTCCCCTGATAATGGAACAGGGCTGAAGGGATGGCGGCGATGCCATGCTGGACTATGGCCCTGCCGAACCGGGCGGCGAAGCTTGATGCCGCTGCGGGTGTCCTCTCTTCACCTTGCGCTACTGGAGCTACAACTTGCCTATCCGGGTGGGCCTGCCCACGGGTCGGAACCTGAAGGGCGGCAGGCCTGGCACCGTTAGCTGCGGGCCTTGCCTCAGGGTGAGGGATGGCGCTATTGTTGAAGGGGCGCTCGGAGTTGGTAGTGCTCCGGGTGGGGCGATTGCTGCCCTGATTGGCGGTAACGCCGACAACCGTTCCCGGTGCCTTCCCCGGTATAGCTCCCCGTATGTTCCCCATATCATCTTTGAAGTCCCGATTTCTGGGCATTAAAATGCTCCTTACCCCCTTGACAGGTCAGGAGCTATATGCTAAAATCGAGGTGTCAGCAAGATTATAGCTTTAAGCTCCGCCACCAAGCGGGTCTTTCAGCACCAGAGATTTTAGAAACCTGATCGCGCCAACGATCGGGTTTTTTATTGTTCCCTAGTGCGAGTATCCAGTTGTCTGGATTACTCTGTTATCTGCTCAAATAGGTCTCCATAGTCTGTTACCTAGCTTCTGGTTACCCAGGGTCCAAGCTTGATCTCCATCGGGTACCGATTGATCGGAGCACTGGGCGTTCGTGCCATGCGACCTGTTGTTCGCCTCGCCAAAGGCGATTACAGGGTTGATGTTACGCACGCCTGCTGTGAGCCTGGACATATTTGTCTATATCTTCTTCAGCAAGTTCCTTATCGCTCGATACGAGATAAGAGCCATTCCACATGGAAGGGAGCTTCTTTAGCTCGGGATATTCAGATCGCAAGACTGCCGCAGTCGCCACCTTGAAACGGTAGACTATCTGAGAAGGTGCGAGTTCCGGCGTGGCGGCCACCTGTAGATGCACATGGTCTGGATCGATCTTGATCCTCATTATTTCCAGGTCGAGTTCCCCCGCCGTATGCCTGAGCATCTCTTCCAGCCGCGAGGCAACCTGCCCGACGAGTGCGGGTCGGCGACGGCGCACAACCCAGACGAGATGATAGCGGAGCAGCGAGAGCCGCCCACCCTCGTACCTGTACCCTTGCGGGCGCACTATCGGATTGTAGTTGGTTGTGTGTACAAATGTGCTTGCCATAGACACAGCTTAACATAAGAAGTATGTCTGGGCAAGGGGGTTATACACATCCTCAGATGAATTTGTCACATTAGCAGCCTTTCGTGGTCTTCTGACGTGGCTCACAGGCTTTCTTAGTGACATCATCACTCTTCAACCTTTTGGATCGCATGGCGAATGTTTGGATTTATCATCTAGCTCACGTCGGCATCAGGACCGGTAAGCTCTTCGTACCACTTGTGCAGCCAATCTATAACTTCCAGGTACCTGGCTGCTGAGATATTTCGGTAGAGAGTTATGTAGACACTTCACGGAAATAGTATAGCCTGCTGGTTGTGCCGAGGCAAAT